>Ga0182024_10000556_pt1 | contig 96528 bp, 86 predicted proteins | sample P32metaG_FD_120480 | JGI IMG/M metagenome (GOLD analysis project Ga0182024, IMG submission 120480) | Permafrost microbial communities from Stordalen Mire, Sweden - P3-2 metaG (Illumina Assembly) | ecosystem: Environmental > Terrestrial > Soil > Wetlands > Permafrost | place: Sweden: Stordalen... | reverse complement strand
GCCGCGGCACCGACGTGATGATGGCCGGCAAGGTGGCGATGGTCGCGGGCTTCGGCGACGTCGGCAAAGGCTCGGCGGCCTCGCTGCGCCAGGCCGGCTGCCGGGTGATGGTGTCGGAGGTCGATCCGATCTGCGCGCTGCAGGCCGCCATGGAAGGCTACGAGGTCGCCACCATGGAGGACGCCGCGCCGCGCGCCGACATCTTCGTCAGCGCCACCGGCAACATCGACGTCATCACCATCGAGCACATGCGCCGGATGAAGGACCGCGCCATCGTCTGCAACATCGGCCATTTCGACAGCGAGATCCAGGTCGGTGCGCTGCGCAATCTGAAATGGGTCAACGTCAAGCCGCAGGTCGACGAGATCGAGTTTCCCGACGGCAAGCGCATCATCCTTTTGTCCGAGGGCCGCCTGGTCAATCTCGGCAACGCCATGGGGCATCCGAGCTTCGTCATGTCGTCGTCGTTCACCAACCAGACGCTGGCGCAGATCGAGATCTGGACCAATCCGGGCAAGTACCAGAACAAGGTCTACACGCTGCCCAAGCACCTCGACGAGAAGGTCGCGCGGCTGCATCTCGATAAGATCGGCGTCCGGCTGAGCAAGCTTTCCGACAAGCAGGCGAACTATATCAGCGTCCCGGTCGGCGGCCCCTACAAGGCGGATCACTACCGATACTAAGGCGCTCGCGACGCGCCGCGCCTGACGGCTGCGGCGCAACCCACCGCAATAAGCCGATCACGGCGTCTGCGGCGGTATGATCGCGATCGCATAGCTGACCGGCGGCTCGGAGCTTCCGAGATAGCGGCGGGCGAGCGCGACATGAGTGGGCGCGGCGGCGTGATAGTGCGCCGCAAAGCCATCCATCACGAACATGCAGAACTTCATCTCGTCGGGACACACCATCGCCATGCCGTCGCGCCGGATGCTGTCGTCGTCGACCCAGGGCGTCTGCGCCGGGCCGACGAGGTCGAAGGTCAGCGGCTCGCCGGCGATATAGAAAGCCGTGCCGTTGACGATGCTCGAATAGCTGCCGACGATCCGCAGCGGCTTGTCGGTGCGGCTGCGCCAGCCGGCCTCCAGGGCGCGTGCGAGCAGCCGGTAATCGCCCTGGTAATTGTCCACGCCCCGATGGTGGATGACGAGCGCCACCACCGGCGAAACCGCGACCATGACCAGGGGAAACACCACCGCGAGCGCCAAGAGGCCGACGGCGGCGGACCGCGGTATGACCACGCGCGGTGAGGACAGCAGCACCACCGGAAACAAGGTCAGCATCGAGATCGCCCACAGCGCATTGATCTCGATCTGCAGCGCTACCGCGACCAGCGCGGCCAGCAGGAACGGCGCGGCGAACGCGATGACGACGAAACGGCGCTCGGGCTCGGGCGGCCACAGCGTGTCGCGGATTGCCGCCGCGCCGGGCCGCGCGGCGCAAAGGCTCAGCACGATCGGCACCGCCACATAGCCGAAGCTGCCGCCGATGAAGCCGAGCGCCGAGCGCGCCGCCGAGAACAACGTCGCGGGATGCGCCTGGGTCGCGTAGCCGAGCGCCATGAACCGGTCGGCGATCATCCAGTCGACATGCGGCGTCAGCAGGACGGTGCCGACCGCAAGCGTCAGATAGGGCGCCGGCGAACCGAAATAGCGGTCGCGGCGCGTGTCCGTCAGCGCGGCGATGCCCAGTCCGGCGAGCAGGATCGCGGACCAGTATTTGCCCAGCATGGCGGCCGCGGCGCCTGCTCCGGCCAGCACCGCGGAGCCGGCGCGGCGGGTTTCGAACGAGCGCAGGAACCACCACGTGGTCGCCGCCCACAGCGGCGTCAGCACGGTGTTGGCGTTGTATTTGAGCGCATGGAAATTATAGAACGGCACCAGCGTCATGAGCGCGATGCCGACGACACGCTTGTCGGGCGGCAGATAGCGCTCCGCCATGCGCCAGGCGATCCACAGCGCCAGCGCCGCCAGGATCATGGCGAACAGATAAAACGTCCAATCGGCGCGCGGCACGACACCGAACCAGGCCCGCAGCAGCCAGGCCGCGAGCGGCGGATGCTTCGGCGTGCCGATGCCGACCTCGTGCGACCACGCCGCCATCTCGGCCATGTCGGGATGGATGTCCTGGCTGCTCTTGGCGATCGCGGCGTAGAGCGACCAGGCGGCCACATAGCCGGCGAGCAGCGCCAGCATGGTGCGCTCGCGGCGCGCGGGATCGACCAGCGCCTCGAACAACCGCTCGAACCGCTCGCGCGCGAGCATCACGAATTGAGCCGGGCTCATGAGGGCGGCGGCGCGGCTCTTGTGCGAGGCTTCGTTCGTGGCTTCGTTTGCGGCTTCGTTCACGGCTGCGCCCGACAGTCGATCCACACCACCTTGGGAAAGATTTCGGGCGGCTGCCTAAACTGGTGGATCGTCGGGTCCGCGCCACAGCGCCAGTCGACGACGAAATCCTTATCGCAGCCGAACGCCGGGTCGCCGAGCCGATGCGGATCGGCGATGGCCGGACAGAACGCATCGGTATTATCGCAAAGCTGGGAGACGAGCGCCGTGGCGTTGCCGGCCTTCACCAGATTGGCGTGGCCCGCCGGCGGCACGAAACTCCTGCAGCTATCGCCGTAGGTCGCTTGCGTGACGTGGATCGCCCTGGCGGGTGGGTTTGGCGACGGCAGCCAATGCCGCGCGACGAGCGTGGTGATCAGGAACGATGCCGCCACCACGGCAAGCCCTGCCGCCAGCATCATCAGTGCCCGACCGACGGCCGATCGCATGGTGCGGCGTTCTCCCTGGGCCGGACAAGCTTGTCGCACGAGTATCGGCCGAAGTCATCGCGCGACACGCCCGGCGGACCGTCCTAATGTCCGCGGTCATGGATCGCTTTTGCCGCCGTCACGCTTGCCTTGTTGCCGCCCTCGCCGTCGTCGGCTCCCTCGCGCCGGCCGCGGCGGCGCCGGTGGCGGCCGATCCGGTCGCCGACTTTTTTCGCGGCAAGACCATTTCGGTCCTGATCGGCGTCGGCGCCGGCGGCGAATACGATCTGATCGCGCGGCTCGTCGCCCGCCACATCGGCCGCTACATTCCCGGCCATCCGGTGCTGGTGGCGCAGAACATGACCGGCGCGAGCGGCCTCAAGCTGATCAACTATCTGGCGGCCATCGCGCCGCGCGACGGCACCGCGATCGGGATGATCCAGAACGGCATGCCATCGCTGCAGGCCGCCGGCATGGACGGCGTGCAATTCGATGCCGCCAAGTTCAACTGGCTCGGCACCATCGCGCCGATCGTCGAGACGCTCGCGGTGTGGCACAGCACCGACGTCACCACGGTCGAAGGTGCGCGCGGGCGCGAGATCGTCACCGGCGCGACGGCGCGCGGCTCGATCACCTACACGTTCCCCACCCTGATGAACGAGCTGTTCGGCACCCGGCTCAAGCTCGTCACCGGCTACAACGGCGGCGCCGAGATCAATCTCGCCATGGAGCGCGGCGAGGTCGAGGCGCGCGACAACACCTGGTCGAGCTGGAAGGCGACCAAACCTGGCTGGCTCGCCGCGCACAAGATTTCGATCATCGTGCAGTCCGGCCCGCGCGCCGCCGATCTCGACGCGCCGCTCGTCTCCGACCTCACCCGGGATCCCGACGAGCGCCGGCTGATCGATCTCGTCCTGTCCGGCTGCGCACTCGGCCGCCCGCTCGCCCTGCCGCCGGGCGTGCCGGCGGACCGCGTCGCCGCCTTGCGCGCCGCGTTCGACGAGACCGTCAAGGACGCCGACTTCGTGGCCGAGGCCAAGGCGCTCAACTTCGACGTCGATCCGATCCACGGCGTCGACATGCAGAACACCGTCGCGCGCATTCTCGAGGTGTCGCCCGACGTGGCGCGCCGCGCCAAGCGGCTGCTGGAGTAGGCGCCGCCGTCCGTCATCCTGACGACTGCGGCTTGCCGCTGCGGAGCGCGGGTGTTATCTGCCCCGCATGAGCGCGGTTCCCATCGCCAACATCCGCAATTTCGCAATCATCGCCCATATCGACCACGGCAAGTCGACGCTGGCCGACCGGCTGATCCAGGCGACGGGCGGGCTCGAAGCGCGCGAAATGGTCGAGCAGGTGCTCGACTCCATGGATATCGAGCGCGAACGCGGCATCACCATCAAGGCGCAGACCGTGCGGCTCAATTACCGCGCGCGCAACGGCCGGGATTACGTGCTCAACCTGATCGACACGCCCGGCCACGTCGATTTCGCCTACGAGGTCAACCGCTCGCTCGCCGCCTGCGAGGGCTCGCTGCTGGTGGTCGATGCAAGCCAGGGCGTCGAGGCGCAGACGCTCGCCAACGTCTACCAGGCGATCGAGAACAACCACGAGATCGTGCCGGTGCTCAACAAGGTCGATCTGCCGGCCGCCGAGCCCGACAAGGTCAAGCAGCAGATCGAGGACGTGATCGGGCTCGATGCCTCCGACGCGATCCTGATCTCGGCCAAGACCGGCGAAAACGTGCCCGCGGTGTTGGAGGCGATCGTGCATCGCCTGCCGCCGCCCAAGGGCGACGCCGCGGCGACGCTCAAGGCGCTGTTGGTCGACAGCTGGTACGATTCCTATCTGGGCGTGGTGGTGCTGTTCCGCGTCGTCGACGGCGTGCTGAAGAAGGGCCAGCGCATCCGCATGATGGGCACCGACGCCGCCTACGAGGTCGATCGCGTCGGCGTGTTCACGCCCAAGCGCGTCGAGCTCGGCGAGCTCGGCCCCGGCGAGATCGGCTTTCTGACCGCCTCGATCAAGGAAGTGGCCGACACCAGGGTCGGCGACACCATCACGGACGACAAGAGGCCTGTGGCGGCGCCGCTGCCCGGCTTCCGTCCCGCCATCCCGGTGGTGTTCTGCGGGCTGTTTCCGGTCGATGCCGCGGATTTCGAAAACCTGCGCGCCGCGATGGGCAGGCTCCGCCTCAACGACGCCAGCTTCTCCTACGAGATGGAAACCTCCGCCGCGCTCGGCTTCGGCTTCCGCTGCGGCTTTTTGGGTCTCCTGCACCTCGAAATCATCCAGGAACGGCTCGAGCGCGAGTTCAACCTCGACCTGATCGCGACCGCGCCGTCGGTGATCTACAAGATCAAGCTGCGCACCGGCCAGCATCTGGAGATCCACAATCCGGTCGATATGCCGGACCCGAGCCACATCGAGGAGATGCAGGAGCCCTGGATCGAGGCGACGATCCTGACGCCCGACGAATATCTCGGCGCGGTGCTCAAACTGTGCCAGGACCGCCGCGGCGAGCAGAAGGAGCTCACCTATGTGGGCAACCGCGCGCTGGTGAAATATCACCTGCCGCTCAACGAGGTGGTGTTCGACTTCTACGACCGCCTCAAATCGGTATCGCGGGGCTACGCCTCGTTCGACTATCACCTGACCGACTACAAGGTGGCCGACCTGGTCAAGCTGCAGATGCTGGTCAACGGCGAGCCGGTCGATGCGCTCGCCATGCTGGTGCACCGCACCCGCGCCGAGCAGCGCGGCCGCGCCATGGCGGAGAAGCTCAAGGAGCTCATTCCGCCGCACATGTTCCAGGTGCCGATCCAGGCCGCGATCGGCGGCAAGATCATCGCGCGGGAAACCGTGCGCGCGTTCCGCAAGGACGTCACCGCCAAATGCTACGGCGGCGACGTGACGCGCAAGCGCAAGCTCCTTGAGAAGCAGAAGGAAGGCAAGAAGCGCATGCGCCAGTTCGGCAAGGTCGACATCCCGCAGGAGGCCTTCATCGCGGCGTTGAAGGTGGATGTGTGAGGACGCACGCCGGGCGCCGAAGCCTGGTGATGAGTCATTAACGAGATGCGCCGTGATGGTCCGTCATCCTGAGGTGCGCGCCGTTGGCGCGCCTCGAAGGATGCGGCCCGCGCGCCCGGGCCGTCGCCCTTCGAGGCTCGCTACGCTCGCACCTCAGGGTGACGGAATGCGGGGCCAGCAAGCGATGCGCCGTCACCAAGGAAAAACGCCGTCATTGCGAGGAGCGAGGGATTATTTCGCTTCGCTCGCGATGACGGGGCTTGGGGCGGATGAACGTGTCACGTCCGCGGCGCGATCGCGGACAACATCTGGGCGAGCTCGATCGGGAACGGGAACACGATGGTGGAGGTGCGCTCGCCGGCGATATCGAACAGGGCGCTGAGATAGCGCAGCTGCATGGCCTGCGGCACCGGCGCCAGCATGCGGGCGGCCTCGACCAGCTTCTGCGCCGCCTGCTGCTCGCCCTCGGCGTTGATGATCTTGGCGCGCCGCGTGCGCTCGGCCTCGGCCTGGCGGGCGATGGCGCGCACCATGCTTTCGTCGAGGTCGATGCGCTTGATCTCGACATTGGAGACCTTGATGCCCCAGGCCTCGGTCTGCTTGTCGAGCACGTCCTGGATGTCGGCATTGAGCTTGTCGCGCTCGGCCAGCATGCCGTCGAGGTCGTGTTTGCCCAGGACCCAGCGCAGCGTGGTCTGGGCGAGCTGGCTCGTCGCCACCAGGTAGTTGCTGACCTGGATGATGGCGCGCTCGGCGTCGACGACGCGGAAGTAGATGACGGCGTTGACCTTGACCGAGACGTTGTCGCGGGAAATCACATCCTGCGGCGGCACCTCGTCGACGATCACGCGCAGGTCGACGCGCACCATCTGCTGCGCGAACGGCACCAGCAGGAACATCCCCGGCCCTTTGGTCCCGGTGTAGCGGCCGAGCGTGAAAACGACGCCGCGCTCATATTCGCGCAGCACGCGAATGCAGGAATACAGGAAGATCAGCACCACAAAGGCGATGACGACGACGGGGATAAACGACATGGCTATGCTCCTGGTTCGGGATATGCGGCGCCGGCGCCGCCGGGTTTTTTCCGAGATCGGGCCCGGCAGGTCAGACCGACTCGACGAGAAGAACGAGGCCGTCGCGCTTGACGACCTTGACGGCGGTGCCGGCCGCCAGCGGCGCCGCGGCGCGGGCGAGCCAGATTTCGCCCGCGATGCGCACCCGGCCCTGCGCGCCGTCCCACGACACCGTCTCGCCCTTGGCACCGATCAGCGCTTCGTTGCCGGTCACCACCGGGCGCCGGCGCGAGCGCAGCATCGCCGCCAGCACCACCAGGAAGAGGACCGCGCTGCCGATGGCGGCGCCGCCGACGACCACGTTGGAAGGCGCAAAGCCCGGCGTGCGCACCGGAAACATCATGACGGCGCCGATCACGAAGGCGGCGATGCCGCCGACGCCGAGCGCCCCGAAGGCGCCGATATGAACCTCGGCGACCATCAGGGCGATGCCGATGAGGACCAGCGCGGCGCCGGCAAAATTGATCGGCAGCAACGCCAGCGCGTAGAGCGCGACCACGAGCGAGATGGCGCCAATGAGGCCCGGCGCCACCGCGCCGGGATTGAAGAACTCGAGAATGATGCCGTAGACGCCGATCAGCAGCAGGATGAAGGCGACGTTCGGATTGGTGACGAAGGCGAACAGCTCGGTGCGCCAGTCGGGCGGCACCGCCGTAACCGCGAGGCCCGCGGTCGCGAGCCGCACCGGCTTGCCGGCGACCGTCACGGTGCGGCCGTCGATCTGGCGCAGCAGATCCGGTACGTCATCGGCGATCACGTCGATGACATGAAGCGTGAGCGCTTCGGCGGCCGGCAGGCTCGCGGCGGAGCGCACCGCATCCGCCGCCCAGTCGGCGTTGCGGCCGTTGAGCGCGGCGAGGCCGCGGATATAGGCGACCGCATCGTTGACGATCTTGCGGGTCTCGGTGTCTGCCGGCTCGCCGACGGTTTCGGGCGATTTTTGCTTCTGATCCGATGCGCCGGGAGCAAGCGGATTGCCGCCGAGCTGGACCGGCGTGGCGGCGCCGATATTGGTGCCGGGCGCCATGGCGGCGATCGCGCTCGCATAGGCGATGTAGGTGCCGGCGCTTGCGGCACGCGCGCCGCTCGGCGCCACATAGGTCACGACCGGCACCGGCGACGCCAGGATTGCGCTGATGATCGCCCGCATCGAGCTGTCGAGGCCGCCCGGCGTATTCATGCGCAGCACGATGACGCCGTCCGCGCCGGGCGTCGCCGTGCGCACCTCGCGCACGATGTAGTCGGCGATGGCGGGACCGATCACGCCATCGACATCGAGCACCAGGGCTCGCTCGGCGGCGCTCGCCGGCGCTGCGATCATCGCCAACGCCGCCGCGAGCAGCACGATACCCGCGCGCAATCGCATCATGGTAATCACCCCGGGCCTCGCGGCGCCGGTTGGCGTCATACTGCACGTCCCACCGCAGCCGCGATGGGAGCGCACCGTGTGTTAGTCGCCCGCCGCGGCGGCGCGGTTCAGCACCGCGGCTGGCCGCCGCATGCGATCGGATACGGAACAAATCGTGAGAACGCCGGTCCGACCTGCGGCGGCGGCAGGTCAGTGTCCTGAAATCACCGCATTGTTGCACCAGCGTTTGGCGGTCATTACCTCGTTCGGGCGATTGATTCTGTTGGACTGCAAAAGGAGAAGCCCTTTGGCTCTGCAATCGGCAAAACTCGTCATGGCGGGACTCTTAACGCTGGCCGCCGCCGCCATTCATCCGGTCGCCGCCGCCCCCGAACAGGCCTCGGTGGCCGGCCTGTGGCAGAAAATCGACGAGGAAACCGGAAAGTCGGTCGGCTGGTTCCTTTTCGTCGAACAGGACGGCGCCTATCAGGGCGTGTTCGCCAAGCTGTTCAAGCGGGCGAGCGACGGGCCGACGCCGCCGGTCTGCTCGGCCTGCGACGACGAGCGCAAGGACCAGCCGTTGCTGGGTCTGCCGTTCATCAGGCACATGAAGCGACACGGTCTGAAATATACGGGCGGCGATATTCTCGATCCGCGCGACGGCAATGTGTACCAGGCCGAGATGACCGTGAGCCCCGACGGCCAGACGCTGACCGTGCACGGCTTCCTGTTCATTCCGATACTCGGCAAGGACGAGATTTGGCATCGGCTGCCCGACACCGCCGTCAAGGAACTCGATCCCACCGTGGTGACCAAATATCTGCCGGCGCAGAACGGAGCGACCGGATCGATTCCGCCGCAAGGCGCGGCGCGGTCGGCTAATCGCGCGCGCTAATAGGCGCCGACGCCGAATTCACAGCCCGGCGCCGCGTAGTGATAGCGGGCGACGCCGTAGTGGTCCTGCTCGATGACGGGCCGGCAATGGCTCATCCATTTGTGGTCGCGCGCGGAGGCACGAGCCTCGTCGGCCTCGTCATGCGGCACAATGCGCACATAGGGATCGCCCGCCTGGCCCCATCGCGCCACGCAATTGAGCGAGGTCCAGGATCGAAGGCAGCCGCCGACCACGAGACCATCGGCGCGAGCCGAGGTCGAGGCGACGACCGAACAGGCGACCGCGGCGCCGATAAACCAGGCCGAAGCCGCTCGCGCACAGTTGAAGGTTAACACCGCTCGCTCCCTCAAGCGCGCGCGACCGCCTTGCAGTCGATCGGCGCGCCGTTTTCACCGGTTTCGCGCAGGGCTGCGGCGATGTGTTCCATCGTTGGCAACTTGCGCGAGGCGTCATGCGAGAGTGAGCAAGGCTGGTGCCAGCCGATCTGACCTGTTTTGGCACACGCGTCCGTTCGACGCGGCCGAGCATAAAAGGCGATCGCTGTCAGCGCCGGATGATGACCGACGACGGCAGGCGTCGGCGTTCCCATCCTAGCCGCTCGAGCTCCGGTATCGTGTCGTCGGCTTGCGGATAGCCGAGGCAGAAATAGCCGATGAATTTCCAGTCGGTCGGAACATCGAGCAGCGCGGTCACCGCCGCCCGATCGAGGATCGAGACCCAGCCCAGGCCGATGCCCTGCGCGCGCGCCGCGAGCCAGATCGTATGCACGGCGGTCACCGCCGAATATTCGATCATTTCCGGCATGGTGTGATGGCCGAGACCGTGACCTTGCTCGGTCGAACGGTCGGCAAAGACCGCAAACTGGCACGGCGCCTGCTCCAGCCCGGCGAGCTTGAGCCGCGCATAGAGGCCGGCGCGCGCGGGGTTTTGCGCCGCCAGCGCCGCGGCATTGCAGGTCGCAAAATTGCGGCGAAGGGCGGCGCGGGTTTGCGCGTCCTCGACGATGACGAAGCGCCAGGGCTGGCTCAGCCCGACCGACGGCGCGAGGCAGGCCAGCTCGATGAGCGCCTCCACGGTGCCATCCGGCAACGGCTCGCGCCGAAAGTGCCGCACGTCGCGGCGCCAGGCCAGAAGATCGCGCAGGCTTGCGCGAAAGGCGTCGTCGAAGCGTATCGCGTCCGGCGTCGCCGCGGCAACATCGCGGATTTCGGGATGCGGACGCGCATTCATGGCTGCGAGCCTATCTGCTGTCGCGGAACGCAGCCATCGCAATCTGCAGACGCTGCCAGTCGGGCTCGCTCGCCGGCAGGCCGAAGCGCAGCCACGTCGGATGGTCCGCGAATACGCGCACCGCGATCCCGGTCCGCCCGAGATGATGGAACAGCTCGCTCGCCGCCGGCGTGCGCGCCAATCGGAACAGCGTCGTGCCGCCGACGACGGCGAGACCGCAGCCGGTCAGGATCGCATCGAGCCTGATTGCCGCCTGCGCGAGCCGGCGCCGCGTCTGCCCGATCCATGCCGTATCCGCCAGCGCCGCCGCGCCGACCGCGAGCGCCGGTCCGGACACCGCCCAGGGGCCGAGCGCCGCCGCCAGCCGCGCCGCTATGGCGGGCTCGGCGATCGCAAAGCCAAGCCGCAATCCGGCGAGCCCGAAGAACTTGCCGAACGAGCGCAGCACCACGATGCCGCCGCCCGAGACTTCGCCGGCGAGGCTGGCGCCCGGCGGCCCGACATCCATGAAGGCCTCATCGACCACCAGCAAGCCGGCGCGCCCGCGCAGCCGCTTGGCAAGCGCCGTCAATGCATCCTTGTCGAGAAGCCGGCCGTCCGGATTGTTAGGATTGGTGAGGATGACGAGCCCGGCATCGCCCAGCGCGCCGATGTCGCCAACCTCCGTGACGCCGTGGCCGGCGAGCGCCGCGGCGCGGGCGTGCTCGCCATAGGTCGGCGCCAGGATCGCGGCGCGTCCCGGCTTCACCAGGCTAGCGGCGAGCGGCAGCAGGATCTGCGTCCCCGGTGCGGGCACGACATGCCCGGCCGACGGCGCCCCGTAGGTTCGCGCCGCAGCCGCCGCGACGGCGCTCATCGCGGCCAAATCCGGCAACCGGGCGAAGAGAGCGGGCGCAAGCTGCGGCAGCGGATAGGGATTGGGATTGATCCCGGACGACAGGTCGATGAATGGTTCGGGTGCGCCGGGAAACAGGCGCCGCGCGGCGCCGAGATCGCCGCCGTGCGGCAGCGGTTCGTCGGCGCCGCCGTAGGGGATCATGTCCGTCGCGCTCGCACTCTTGGCCATGCTGATCGAACTCTGCGTCGGCTATCCGCCATGGCTGCTGCGGGCGATCGGCCATCCGGTGTCATGGATCGGCCGCCTGATCGGCGCGCTCGACCGCCTGCTCAATCGCGATGCGGCCGGCCCCGGCTGGCAACGTGGAGCCGGCATCGTCGCGGTGGTGATCCTGCTCGGCGTCGTCGGCACGATTGCATTCACCGTCGAGCGCGAATTTCTGCGTCTTCCGCTCGGCCTCGCCGCGCTAGCCGTCATCGCCAGCACGCTGATCGCGCAACGGAGCCTGCACCGGCACGTCGCCGATGTCGCCACGGCGCTCGAGACCGGCGGCCTCGACGCCGGCCGCGCCGCAGTATCGCACATCGTCGGCCGCGATACCGCCGCGCTCGACGACGCCGGCGTCGCCCGCGCCGCCATCGAAAGTCTCGCCGAGAACTTTTCCGACGGAGTCTTGGCGCCGGTGCTGTGGATGGGCATCGCGGGACTCCCTGGCGCCGCACTCTACAAGGCGATCAACACCGCCGACAGCATGATCGGCCACCGCACGCCGCGTTACCAGGCGTTCGGCTGGGCGGCGGCCCGGCTCGACGACCTGGTCAACCTGCCGGCCTCGCGCCTTGCGGCGCTGGTGCTGGTGGCGGCGGCGGCGCTGCGCCAGGACACCTCGGCAGCGCAAGCGTGGCGCGCCGTGACGCGCGACGCCGCGCGGCACCGCTCGCCCAATGCCGGCTATCCCGAAGCCGCGATGGCGGGCGCGCTCGGCCTCGCGCTCGCCGGCCCGCGCGTCTACCGCGGCGTGCGGGTCGACGACGCCACCATGGGCGATGGGCGACGCGAAGCGAATGCGGCCGACATCCGCCGCGCGCTCGCGCTTTACCGCCGCGCCGACGCCATCCTGATCGCGGGCGTCGCGGTGCTGGCCGGCGCCCTCATCGCGCCAATCTAAGGAGCCGATCGAGATCGAGATGCGCGGCAAGATGCGCCGCCAGCGCGTCGAGCGTGCGCTCGATCAGATCTTCGTAGGCGAGGCTCGCCGAGCCGGCACCGAAGCGCGCCAGCCAGGCCGCGCGCTGCCGGTCATCGGCGAACAGCCCGTGGATGTAGGTGCCGATGACGCGCCCGTCGGCCGCGACCGCGCCCTCGGGCGAGCCGTCGGCAAGCCGCGCGAACGGCCGCACGCGGTCCGGGCCTTCGGTCGCGCCTATATGCATCTCGTAGCCGGAAAACGGCATGCCGTCGCTCGTCGTGCCGCGCACCGGCTCCAGCCGCTTCTCGCCCGACAGCGTGGTGGCGACGTCGAGCAGGCCGAGGCCCTCGACCGTCGCCGCAGCGCCTTCGATGCCGCACGGATCGGCGATCGTGCGCCCCAGCATCTGATAGCCGCCGCACAGGCCCAATATCATTCCGCCGCGGCGCGCGTGGGCGGCGATGTCGATGTCGAATCCGGCGGCGCGCAGCGCCGCGAGATCGGCGATGGTCGCCTTCGAGCCCGGCAGCACGACGAGGTCGGCGTCGCCGGGCAGCGCCGCTCCCGGCCGCACCCGCAGCAGCGCGACGGCCGGCTCGGCCTCGAGCGGATCGAGATCGTCGAAATTGGCGATGTGCGGCAGGATCGCCACCGCCACGCGCAGGCGCGCGCGCGCCTTGGCCGGATGGTCCTGCTCGAGCGCCAGCGCATCCTCGGCCGGCAGCCGGCGCGCATCGGCAAAGAACGGCACGAGGCCGAGCGGCTGCCATCCGGTCGACTGCGCGATGCGTTCCATGCCGGCCGCAAACAGCGCCGGGTCGCCACGGAACTTGTTGACGATGAAGCCGCCGATCAGCGCCGCGTCCTCCGGCGCGATCACCGCCTTGGTGCCGACCAGGCTGGCGATCACGCCGCCGCGGTCGATGTCGCCGACCATCACCACCGGCACGTCGGCGGCGCGCGCGAATCCCATATTGGCGATGTCGTTGCCCCGCAGATTGACTTCGGCGGCGCTGCCGGCGCCTTCGACCAGCACGATGTCGGCCTCGCCGCGTAGCCGTTCGTAGCTATCGAGCACGATCGGCAGCAGGTCGCGCTTCATGTGCTGGTAGGCGGCGGCGTTGGCGCTGCCGTGAACGCGGCCCTGCACCACGATCTGGGCGCCGGTCTCGCTCTGCGGCTTGAGCAGCACCGGGTTCATGTGCACGCTCGCCGGCGTGCGCGCGGCGCGCGCCTGCAGCGCCTGGGCGCGGCCGATTTCGCCGCCGTCCGCCGTCACCGCGGCATTGTTCGACATGTTCTGCGGCTTGAACGGGCGCACCTTGAGACCGCGCAGCGTCAAGGCGCGGGCGAGGCCGGCGACGATCAGCGACTTGCCCACGTCCGAGCCGGTGCCCTGGAACATCAGCGCACGCGCCGGCATGTTTTTAGAACTCGATGCCCGGCTGTGCCTTCACGCCGGCGGCGAAATGGTGCTTCACCAGGGTCATCTCGGTGACCAGATCGGCGGCGGCGATCAGCTCCGGCTTGGCGTTGCGCCCGGTGACGACGACGTGCAAGCCGGGCCGCCGCACGGTGAGCGCCGCCACCACGGCATCGAGATCGAGATAATCGTAGCGCAGCGCGATATTGAGCTCGTCGAGGATGACGAGGCCGAAGCCCGGATCGGCGATCAGCTCGCACGCCTTCGACCAGGCGCGCGCCGCGGCGGCGACGTCGCGGGCGCGGTCCTGCGTCTCCCAGGTAAAGCCTTCGCCCATGGTGTGCCACACCAGTTGATCGCCGAACCGCGCCAGCGCGTCGCGCTCCGCGGTGTGCCACGCGCCCTTGATGAACTGCACCACGCCGACACGGTGGCCGCGCCCCAGCATGCGCAGCGCCAGGCCGAACGCGGCGGTGGATTTTCCCTTGCCGGTGCCGGTGTGGACGATGAGCAGGCCTTTCTCGACGGTGGTCTTCTGCGCGACCTCGGCGTCCTGCACCGCCTTGCGCTTCGCCATCTTGGCGCGATGGCGCTCGGCTTCGGCCTTGTCGATCGCTTCGTCCATGGATCAAACCTGCGGCAGCTTCCGGACCATCCCTGAATTTGATAGCAACCCGGTGTGGACCTGTCGAACTTGAACAGGTCCTTCGCATCGGGGACAGCGGCAATGACAAACGCTCCGAACAGGCCTTCGGCGACGCGCTTGGCGCCCGCGCTGCTCGCCGCCGCGGCCAGCCTGATCGCGCTGACGGCGATCGCGCCGGCCCACGCCGCCGAATTGCCGCAGACTTTCCTCGGCGATTGGACGAAGGACGACGGCGATCTCGTGATCGGCGGCATCAATGTCGGGTCGCGGTCCTACCGCGAGCCCGGCTACAATTGTGACATTAAGTCGATCACCGATAAGGACGATCTCGGCGGCGGCTCCGGTCTCGCCTATGTGGTGAACATGACCTGCAAGGCGGCCCAGAAGAATGCCCGCACTCGAAAGGTGCGCGAGATCTGGGCGCTGCGGAAGATCGACGGCAAGTACGTGCTGATCATGGCTGGCATTGCCGGCGAGACCTATCCGTCGATCGGATTGCTGCAACGCTGCAAGGATCGGGCGGACACCGGCCGCTGCACCAACATGTGATGCGCGGTGCGGCTACGGCGTGCCCTTGAGCGCCAGCGGCAGGCCCGCAACCACCAGGACGACGCGATCCGCGCGCGCGGCGATGCGCTGGTTGAGAACGCCCTGCAGGTCGCGAAACCGCCGGCCCAATGGCGTCTCTGGCACGATGCCATAGCCGACCTCGTTCGCGACCAGCACGACCGGCGCGCCGGCCGCCGCCAGCGCCGTGTCCAGCCGGGCGACTTCGGCGTCGATATCGGCGTCCGCGAGCATGAGGTTGGAGAGCCACAATGTCAGGCAATCGATCAGGACCGGCGTCCGCTCGCACGCCGTGAGCGCCGCCACGAGATCGCGCGGCGCCTCGATGGTGCGCCACTGCGCGCCGCGCCGCACCCGATGCGCGCCGATGCGCTGCGCCATCTCGCCGTCACCGGCTTGCGCCGTCGCCACATAGGTCCACGGCGGCGGCAGCGCCGCGATCAGGCCCTCGGCATAGCGGCTCTTGCCGGAGCGGGCGCCGCCGAGCACGAAAGTAATTTTTGCTGCGCCGGACATCACTTGCAGGGCTAGGACGAACACACCTCGGTTCGCCAGATTGACAGGCCGACCCGGCAAAATCTATCACTAGCGCACCGACGGTCCCTCGCGAGAGGGCGAAAAGGGAATGCGGTGAGGCTGCCGCGCGAGCGCCAGCCAAATCCGCAGCTGCCCCCGCAACTGTGAGCGGGTAGTCTCGTCCACACATGCCACTGGCGGCCTCGCGCCGCCGGGAAGGCAGGACGAGGCGCCGATCCGCGAGCCAGGAGACCTGCCGTCGGCCGAGTCGACGCGACAAACACCGGTCGGGGTGCATCGGTGGATGATCTGAAAGACGAAAAGTCTTTTGGTCCTCGCTCGCGCCGGCAGGCGGCAGGCGGCAGGCGGCAGACGGCACGCGGCAAACGGCGCGCGCAAGCCACGCGAGGACCTGGGTGTTGAATTTCCTCAAGGCAGCGGTCGATGATGCATCGGCCGACCAGCGCGCCAAGATCGGCGCGATCTATGCGGTTCTGCTGCTCGGCACTGCCCTGGTCTGGACCTGGGCCATCGTCGCCTTGGCGGGGCGGCCGACGCTCCTCGGCACCGCGTTCCTCGCCTACGTGCTTGGGCTTCGCCACGCCGTCGATGCCGACCACATCGCCACCATCGACAATGTGGTGCGCAAGCTGATGCAGGACGGCAAGCGGCCCTACGCGGTCGGGCTTTTCTTTTCGCTCGGCCATTCGGTGGCGATCGCGCTCGCGGTCGCGGCGATCGCCGCCACCGCGTTCGCGCTGCAGGGCCGCTTCCAGGAGTTCAAGTCGATCGGCAGCATCGTCGGCACCGGCGCCTCGGCGTTTTTCCTGCTCGCCATCGCCGCCATCAATCTCGTCATCCTGCGCGGCGTGTGGCGGAGCTTTCGGCGGGCGCGCCGCGGCGAGCCGGTCGCCGAGCAGGAGCTCAATCTGCTGCTGGCCGGCCGCGGCCTCCTCGCCCGCATCTTCCGGCCGTTGTTCCGCATGGTGTCGCGCAGCCGGCAGATGTTCCCAATCGGCTTCCTGTTCGGCCTCGGCTTCGATACCGCGACCGAGATCAGCCTGTTCACCGTGGCGGCGAGCCAGGCCTCCGGCGGCATGACCTTCGGTACCGTCATGATCTTCCCGGCGCTGTTCACCGCCGGCATGACGCTGGTCGACACCACCGACAGCGTGCTCATGGTCGGCGCCTATGGCTGGGCGTTCCTCAATCCGATACGCAAGATCTGGTACAACCTCACCATCACCGCCATCTCGGTCGTGGTCGCGCTGCTGATCGGCGGCATCGAGGCGCTCGGGCTCGTCGCCGACAAGCTCGGCCTCGAAGGCGCGTTCTGGCAAACCATCGGCGATCTCAACGGCGGCCTCGCCAATTTCGGCTATCTGGTGGTCGGCGTTTTCCTGGCGAGCTGGGCGCTGTCGTACCTGATCTACCGCTGGCGCGGTTTCGACCAGCCCGTCGTCGAGCGTGCTTGCTTGGAGGCGCCCCGATGACAAGCACCCTCGACACTGCCGACACCGCAGGCACGCATCGCGCCGCGGCGCCGATCGTCTACGTCTGCATCACCTGCAAGCGCGCCGGCGAGCCGGACAGCGAGCCGCGTCCGGGCGCCATCCTGGCCGCCGCGACCGAGCGCGCCGCCGCCGGCACCGAAGTCGTCGTCCGGCGGCTGCGCTGTCTCGCCAACTGCACGCGCGGGCCGAGCGCGGCGATGCGCTGCAACGGCTCCTGGACCTATGTGTTCGGCGGCCTCGATCAAAACTGCGCCGGCGCCCTCATTGAAGGCGCGCGCCTGCTGGCACGCGCCGCCGATGGCATATTGCCGTGGCGCGGCCGGCCGGAGCCGCTCAAGCGCGGCCTCATCGCCCGCGTTCCACCCATCGACTTCCAAGAGGTTGACGCATGACCGGCTCGCTCGCTCGCGTTCCCTGCACCATCGTCACCGGCTTCCTCGGCGCCGGCAAGACCACGCTGATCCGCCACGTGCTCGCCAACGCGCAGGGCCGCCGCCTCGCAGTCATAGTCAACGAGTTCGGCGATGTCGGCGTCGACGGCGAGATCCTCAAAGGCTGCGGCGACGCCGCATGCCCGGAAGAGAACATCGTCGAGCTCGCCAACGGCTGCCTGTGCTGCACGGTTGCGGACGAATTCGTGCCGGCGCTCGACGCCATACTGTCGCGCAGCGGCGTCGAGCACATCGTCATCGAAACTTCCGGCCTGGCGCTGCCGAAGCCGCTGGTGCAGGCGTTCCATTGGCCGGCGATCAAGAGCCGCGTCACCGTCGACGGCGTCGTCGTGGTGGTCGACGGCGCGGCGCTTGCCGGCGGCCGCGTCGCGCAGGACCTCGACGCGCTGGCGCGTCAGCGCGTCCTCGACAGCGCGCTCGCCCACGACGATCCGATCGAGGAGGTGTTCGAGGACCAGATCGCCTGCGCCGATCTGGTCGTGCTCAACAAGCGCGACCTGCTCGACGAAGCGGGCGTGCGGACGGCGCGGGAGAGGATTTCCAGCGTGCTGCCGCGCAGCGTCAAGGTCGTCACCGTGACGGACGGCCAGGTCGACCAGGCTCTCCTCCTTGGACTCGGCGTCGGCACCGAGGACGACATCGCCAATCGCCGCACCCGGCACGACGCCGAGGCGGAGCACGACCATGACGACTTCGACTCCTTCGTCGTGCCGCTCGGCGAGGTCGCCGATCCGGCGGCGCTGGCGGCGCGCGTCGCCGCGCTGCCGGAAAAATTCGACGTGCTGCGCGTCAAGGGCTTTGCCGCCGTCGCCGACAAGCCGCTGAGGCTGTTGGTGCAGGCGGTCGGCCCTCGGGTGACGCATCAATACGACCGGCCATGGGCCGCCTTCGAAGCGCGCGAGGGCCGTCTCGTGGTGATCGGACTGAAAGGACTTGATCGCGCCGCCGTCTCGCGCGCGCTGGCGGGCTGAACGGATCGGGGTGAGCGATGCACCTGCTCACGACGAGTTCGACAAATCTCGACGAGATCGTCGAAGCGTTCGACCTCGGCCAGCCGCCGGGCGACATTGTCGTGCTGTCGTTCGCCGACAGCGACCTCGCCGCGCTCGCCGCCGCCTGGGAGGCCGAGCGCGGCGTGCTGCCGAGCGTTCGCCTCGCGCATCTGCGCGACCTGCGCCATCCCATGTCGGTCGATCTGTGGATCGATGGCGTCGCCGCGCACGCCAAGACGATCGTGGTTCGCCTGCTCGGCGGCCTCGATTGGTGGAAGTACGGCATCGAGCGGCTGTCGGCGCTCTCTCGCGCGCGCGGCATCGCGCTCGCCGTGCTGCCCGGCGAAGATCGCGACGACAGCCGCCTCGCCGCGGCCTCGACGCTGCCGCCGCAGGAGCTGGAAACGCTGCTGCGTTTCTTCCGCGAGGGCGGTCGCGAAAATCTGCGCGCGCTGCTGCGCCGCCTGGCGCGCCACGCCGGAGCTGATCTCGAAGCGCGCGAGCCGCAGGCGGTGCCGCGGCTCGCCGGCTATCTGCCGGGACACGGCGCGGTCGATCTCGACCGGCTGGCGGCAGCGCTCGCGCCCGGCGCCCCGGTGGTGCCGATCGTGTTCTATCGCGCGCTGCTGCTCGCGGCCGATACCGCGGCGATCGACGCGCTATGCGCGGCGCTGACGGCGCGCGGCCTGGCGCCGGCGCCGCTTGTCGTCACCAGCCTGAAGGACCGCGAGGCGGCCGATTTCCTGCGCCACGCCTTGGCGCGGCTCGCGCCGGCCGCGATTGTGACCACGACCGCATTCGCGGCCGGCGGCAATGCCGGCGAGCGCACACCGCTCGACGGCCCGGACGTGCCGGTGCTGCAGGTCGTCGGCGCCACCACCAGGCGCGCGGCGTGGCGCGACAGCCCGCGCGGGCTCGGCGCCGCCGATCTGGCGATGCATGTGGTGCTGCCCGAGCTTGACGGCCGTCTGCTAGTCGGCGCGGTCGCCTTCAAGGATGAGCTGCCGGCACAGGACGGCCTCGCCTTCACCGCGCTGGCGAGCCGGCCCGAGCCCGATCGCATCGCGATGGCGGCGGACCGCATCGCCGCGCTGGTCGGTCTGCGGGCGCGGCCGCGCCGCCTGCGCCGCGTCGCCATCCTGATGCCGGACTATCCGGGCGCGCCGGGCCGCACCGGCTACGCGGTCGGCCTCGACGTGCCGGCAAGCGTGATCGCGCTGATAGATGACCTGGCCGCCGCCGGATATGCCGTGAGCGGCGCGCCAAAAACGCCGCGCCAATTGCTCGATGCACTGGCGGCCGGCGCTGCTGACTGCGAGCTCACGATCAAGCAATACCGGCAGCTGCTGGCGGGGGTGCCGCGCGCGGCGGCCGCGCGGCTCGACGCGGCCTGGGGCGATCCGGCGCACGATCCCGATCTGCGCGACAACGCGTTCCGCTTCCGCACCAAGACGTTCGGCAACCTCCTCGTGGCGCTGCCGCCGGATCGGGGACGTTCCAGCGAGCGCCGCGCCGACTATCACGATCCGGCGCTGCCGCCGCGCCACGCGCTGGTCGCCTTCGGGCTGTGGCTGCGCCACGTGGCGAACGCCGAGGCGCTCGTCCACATGGGCGCGCACGGCACGCTCGAATGGCTGCCCGGCAAGGCGGTCGCCCTGACCGCGGAATGCTTTCCGGAAATCGTCACCGGGCCGCTGCCGGTGATCTATCCGTTCATCGTCAGCAATCCGGGCGAGGCCGCGCAGGCCAAGCGCCGCATTGCGGCGCTGACGATCGGCCACCTGCCGCCGCCGCTCGTTGCCGGCGAGCCGAGCGGCGACGCCCACCAGCTGGAACTTCTGCTCGACGAATACGCGCAGGCCGACGGCCTCGACCGGCGGCGGCGCGAGCGGCTCGCGAGCCTCATCGTCGAGACGGCGCTGCGCACCGGATTGGCGCGCGAGGCCGGCGTCGGCACTCGGGCCGACCCCGACGAGGCGCTGCGCCGTATCGATGCCTGGCTATGCGACCTCAAGGATTTTGCCGTCAAGGACGGCCTGCATATCTACGGCCGCGCGCCCGCGGCGACGAGCGATCCGGCCTGGCGGGCGAGCGCCGAAGCCGAACGCACGGCGCTGATCGCCGCGCTCGACGGCCGTCGCGTCGCGCCCGGGCCGGCCGGCTCGCCGACGCGCGGGCGGCGCGACGTGCTGCCGACCGGCCGCAATCTGTTCACCGCCGATCCGCGCACGCTGCCGACGCCGACCGCGATGGAGCTTGGCCGGCTCGCCGCGGACGAAGTCGTGCGCGCGCATCTGCAGACCCATGGCGAGATGGCGCGCGCCGTGGTGGTCGATCTGTGGGGCAGCGCCACCTTGCGCACCGGCGGCGAGGAGATCGCGCAGGGCCTGGCGCTGATGGGCTGCCGGCCGATCTGGGACCACGCCAGCGGCCGCGTCACCGGCATCGAAGTGCTGCCGACCGCCGCCATGGGCCGCGCCCGGATCGATGTCACTTGGCGCATTTCCGGGCTGTTTCGCGATCTGTTTCCGGCCCAGATCGCGCTCATCGACACCGCCGTGCAGACAGTCGCCGCGCGCCAGGAAGACGACGACGAGAACCCGCTCGCGGCCGCGCGCCGCGGCGCGGCAAAAACCGGCGGACGGCTCGACCGTATCTTCGGCACGGCGCCCGGCGCCTATGGGGCCGGCATCGAGCAGCTCATCGGCCGGAGCGCCGACCGCGATGCGATCGGCGCCGCGTATCTCGCCGCCGCGTCCCACGCCTACGGCGGCGCCGACGGCGCCGGCGACGCCGCGCCCGGCGCGTTCGCGCGGCGCGTCGCCGATGCCGACGTGCTGGTGCATACCGGCGACGATCCGGGCCGCGATCTTCTCGAAGGCGCCGAGGATGCGGCCTTCGTCGGCGGTTTTGCCGCGGCCGCAAAGCTGCTCGGCCGCGCGGTTGATCTCGTCATGCTCGACATGACCGATCCGCAGCGTCCGCGCGCGCGGGCGCTGTCGGCGGCGCTGGCGCGCATCGTGCGCGCGCGCGCGATCAATCCGCGCTTCATCGCCGGCCAGATGCGCCACGGCCCGCGCGGCGCCGCCGAACTGGCCGAGACCGTCGACCGGCTCGTCGCCTTCGCCGAAACCACCGACGCGGTCGCCGGCGAGTTGTTCGATCTCATCCATGACGCCTACGTTGCCGATCCCGCCGTGCGCGCCTTCCTGCTGCGCGAGAATGCGCCGGCCGCCGCCGCCATAGCGGATCGGCTCGACGCCGCGCGGCGGCTCGGCGTTTGGCATCCGCGCCGCAACGATATCGATGCCGGCCTGGCGGCGCTGCGCACCGAGGCGACCGCATGACCGCGCGCGCCCAAAACCTGCCGCCGCGCCGCGGCGCCTGTCCGGGACTTGCGGCGCCGATGGCGACCGGCGACGGATTGCTGGTGCGCCTGACGCCGGCCGGCACCATCCCGCTCGCCGCGTTCGCGGAATTGTGCGCGGCCGCGCGCGAGCACGGCAACGGCGTCATCGAGATCACCTCGCGCGGCAACATCCAGGTGCGTGGACTCAGCCCCGCGTCGGCGGCGCAATTCGCGGCGCGCATCGCGGCGCTGTCGATCGCGGCGCAGGACGGCGTCCCTATACTCTGCAACGCGCTGGCCGGGCTCGATGCCGAGGAAATTCTCGACGCCGCGGCGCTCGCCGGCGAACTGCGCCGCGCGCTGGCGCGGCATCCGATGGCCGCGAGGCTCGGCCCCAAGGTCTCCGTTGTGATCGACGGCGGCGGTGCTCTCCCGCTCGACCGGCATGCCGCCGACCTGCGGCTGCGCGCCGAGACGGCCGATGGCGGCGCGGTGCTTCACGTCGGCGTCGGCGGTGACGCGGCGGCCGCTACCGAGCTCGGCTGCGTCGCGCCCGCGCACGGCGTCGCCGCCGCGATGCGCGTGCTCGAGATCCTGGCGCGACGCGGGCCCGATGCGCGCGCGCACAGTATTATCGCGACCGATGGCGCCGCCGTATTCCATTCGGCGCTCGCCGGACTTTTCCTCCCGTCTGGCCGCCCGAGCCAAAGTGACGGCACGATCGAGACGCAGCAAAAATCGGGCGAACCGATCGGCATGTACCGGTTGCGCGACGGAGGTTTTGCCTGCGGCATCGGCCTTGCCTTCGGCCATGCTGACGCGGCCGCGCTCGAACGGCTGAGCGAAACCGCCGCCGCGGCCGGAGCCAACGGCATGCGCGCCGCCGCGGGCCGAGCCCTCATGACGATCGGACTCGCCCCGCAGCAAGCATCGACCTTCCTTGCCGCCGCCGAGCGGCTCGGCCTCATCGTGCGCGCCGACGATGCGCGCCGGCATGTGGTCGCCTGTGCGGGAGCGCCGGTCTGCGCGTCCGCGCACATCGCCGCGCGCGCCCTGGCGCCGCAGATCGCCGCCGCGGCCGCACCGCATATCGACGGCTCGTTCACGATCCACATTTCCGGCTGCGCCAAGGGCTGCGCGCATCCGGCGCCCGCCGCGCTCACCGTCGTCGGCGCGCCGCATGGCTGCGCGCTGGTCGCTAACGGCTCGGCGCGCGATGCGCCGTTCGCAGCGATCGAGACGGACGACTTGCCGGCCGCGATTGCGGGCGCGGCGCGGCGCCTGAAGCGCGAGGGCGGTCATGTCTGAGCGGACCGCCTATCTGCGCGACGGCGCGGCGATCTACCAGCGCTCGTTCGCCATCATCCGCGCCGAGGCCGACCTGACGGGCTTCTCGGCGGAGGAAGCCGAGGTCGCGGTGCGCATGATCCATGCCTGCGGCGCCGTCGAGGTGGCGCCGCATATCGTGTTCGGCGGCGGCCTGGTGGCGGCGGCGCGCGGCGCGCTCGCGGCCGGCGCGCCGATCCTGTGCGACGCCGAGATGGTGGCGCACGGCATCACCCGGGCGCGGCTGCCGGCGCACAACGACGTGATCTGCACACTCAACGACCCGCGCGTCGCGGCGTTCGCGCAGCAGCACGCCACCACGCGCTCGGCGGCGGCGCTCGATCTGTGGCTCGATCGCCTCGCCGGCGCCGTGGTCGCCATCGGCAACGCGCCGACCGCTTTGTTCCGCCTGCTCGACCTGATCGACGCGGGCGCGCCGAAGCCGGCGGCCATTCTGGGCATACCGGTCGGCTTCGTCGGCGCCGCGGAGGCGAAGGTGGCGCTCGCCGCCGACCCGCGCGGCGTGCCGTTCCTCGTCGTGCGCGGGCGCCTCGGCGGCAGCGCCATGACGGCCGCCGCGGTCAACGCCTTGGCGAGGGCCGGGCTGTGAGCGGGGCCGGACAGGTGAACACCGGCAAGCTCCTGGGCGTCGGCGTCGGCCCGGGCGATCCGGAACTCCTGACGCTCAAGGCGATGCGCGCGCTCGGCGAGGCCGACGTGATCGCGCATTTCGCCAAGGCCGGGAACGCCAGTCACTCGCGCGCGACCGTGGCGCAGCACCTGCGCGCCGACGTGACCGAGCTGGCGCTGCCTTATCCGGTCACCACCGAGCTGCCGAAATGCAGCGCCCAATATCGCGACACGATCCGCGATTTCTACGAGCAGGCCGCCGCCAGGATCGCCGCGCATCTCGATGCCGGCCGCACCGTCGCGGTGCTGTGCGAAGGCGATCCGCTGTTCTACGGCTCCTACATGCACCTGCACGTGCGACTGGCGCCGCGGTTTTCCACCGAGATCGTCCCCGGCGTGACCGGCATGTCGGGCTGCTGGTCGGCGGCCGGGATGCCGATCGCCCAGGGCGACGATGTCTTCACGGTGCTGCCGGCGACGCTGCCTGAAGGCGAGCTGGCGCGCCGGCTTGCGGACGCGGACGCCGCGGTGGTCATGAAGGTCGGGCGGCACCTGCCGAAGCTGCGCCGCGCGCTCGAACGCAGCGGCCGGCTGGCGCGCGCCATCTATGTCGAGCGCGGCACCATGGCGGATGCGAAAATGATTCCGCTGGCCGAAAAGCCCGACGACGCGGCGCCCTACTTCGCCGTGGTGCTGGTGCCGGGCTGGGAGAAGCGGTCATGACCGGACGCCTCGCGGTGGTCGGATTGGGCCCGGGCGACCCGCGCTGGCTGACGCCGCAAGCGCAGGACGCGCTCGCGGCCGCGCAGGCGCTCTACGGCTACGGGCCCTACCTCGATCGCGTGCCGCCACGCGCTGGTCAGAGCCGTCATCCGTCCGACAATCGGGAGGAATCTTCGCGCGCCGCTGCGGCGCTGCGGCACGCCGCAGAGGGCGCCAGCGTCGCCGTCGTCTCCGGCGGCGATCCGGGCGTGTTCGCCATGGCGGCGGCGGTCTGCGAAGCCATCGAAGCCGGGCCACAGAGCTGGCGGGCGCTCGATATCGTCATCGTCCCCGGCATCACCGCAATGCTGGCGGTGGCGGCGCGGATCGGCGCGCCTCTCGGCCACGATTTCTGCGCCATATCGCTGTCCGATAATCTCAAGCCGTGGCAGCTGATCGAGCGCCGGCTCGATGCGGCGGCGAGCGCCGGTTTTGTCATCGCGCTCTACAATCCGGTGTCGCGGGCGCGGCCGTGGCAGCTCGGCACGGCGATCGAACGGCTGCGCCGGCAGTTGCCGCCCGCGACGCCCGTCGTGTTCGGCCGCGCCGTCGGGCGGCCCGACGAGCACGTCAGCGTCACGACGCTCGGCGCCGCCGACGCCAGCCAGGCCGACATGGCGACACTCGTCATCGTCGGCTCGCGCGAGACCCGCGCGATCGCGCGCCCCGGGCTTGCCCCGCTCGTCTACACCCCGCGGGCCGTCGCGGAGGCGAGCGCATGATCGAGCCAGGCGATCGCATCCTCCACCGTGTCGACGGCGGGCCCATCGGGCGCCGGCGGCCGGCGCAACATGATGACGGCCAGTCCGAGCGCGCGCGCCGCGGCGATCTTGCCGTAGGTGGCGGACCCGCCGCTGTTCTTCGCGATCACCAGCTCGATGCGGTGAGCGGTCATGAGCGCGCGGTCCTCGGCTTCGCCGAACGGGCCGCGGCCGGTCACGTAGGCGACCTGCGGCGGCGGCAGCGGCGGATCGACCGGATCGACGCTGCGGATGAGATAATGGTGCTGCGGCGCATCGCGGAACGCCGCGAGCTCGTTGCGGCCGAGCGCGACAAAGACGCGGCGGGGCGCCGGCCCGATCGCGCGCACCGCCCCGCCGGCATCGCTCGTCTCGATCCACCGATCGCCCGCCACCGCGACCCAGGGCGGCCGCCGCAAGGCGATCAACGGCACATGGCTGTTGGCCGCGGCTGCGAGCGCGTTTCTCGAAATGACACCCGCATAGGGATGCGTCGCGTCGATCAGCGCGTCGATGCGCTCGCGCGCCAGATAGTCGGCGAGCCCGGCGGCGCCGCCGAAGCCGCCGACGCGAACCGGCACCGGCTGCGGCGCCGGCGACGCGGTGCGGCCGGCGAGCGAAAGCGTGACGTTAAGGTCGGGCCGCCCGGCGAGGCGGCCGGCGAGAAGCCGCGCCTGCGCGGTGCCGCCGAGAATGAGGACGCGTCGCATGCCGTTGCCTGATCCGATCGAACGCGAGACTGCGGCATCGCCGCGCTGGCTGTCCATCGTCGGCATCGGCGAGGACGGCGTCGAGGGCCTTGGCGCCACGGCGCGCGGCCTCATCGGCGCGGCCGAAATCGTGTTCGGCGGCCGGCGTCACCTGGCGCTGGCTGCGCCGCTCGTGCGCGGCGCGGCGCGGCCGTGGCCGAGCCCGTTCGACGGCGCCGCCGCCGAGGTGCTGCAGCATCGCGGCCGCCCGATCTGCGTGCTCGCCTCCGGCGACCCGTTCCATTACGGCGTCGGCGCGGTGCTGGCGCGGCACGTCGATGCGCGCGAGATGATCGTGGTGCCGGCGCCTTCGGCCTTCAGCCTCGCCGCCGCACGGCTCGGCTGGTCGTTGCCGCAAACGATCCTGCTCTCGGTGCACGGCCGCACGCTCGATCTGGTGCGCCCGCACCTGCAGCCGGGCGCACGCATTTTGGCGCTCACCTCCGACGCCGACGGCCCGGTAGCCTTGGCAACGCTGTTGCAGCAATCGGGGTTTGGCGCTTCGCGCCTGCACGTCCTCGAAGCGCTCGGCGGGCCGCGCGAGCGCATCCGCCAAGCGACCGCGGCCGGCTTCGATCTCGTCGCCATCGACGCGCTCAACACGGTTGCGATCGAGGTCGTCGCCGCGCCGGATGCCCGCGTGCTCGCCCGGACCGCGGGCCTTGCCGACGCGCTGTTCGAGCACGACGGCCAGGTCACCAAGCGCGAAATCCGCGCGGTGACGCTCTCGTCGCTGGCGCCGCGCCGCGGCGAGCTCTTATGGGACATCGGCGCCGGCGCGGGCTCGGTCGCGATCGAATGGATGCTGGCCGATCCGGCGATGCGCGCCATCGCCATCGAGCGGCACACCGTGCGCGCGGCGCGCATCCGCCGCAATGCGGCTGCCTTCGGCGTGCCGGGGCTGGAGATCGTCGAGGATGCCGCGCCGGCGGCACTCGCGGGTCTGGCCACGCCCGATGCCGTCTTCGTCGGCGGCGGCGGCGGCGCCGGCGGCGCCGGCGTGCTGGACGCCGCGGCCCGGGCGCTGCGGCCCGGCGGGCGGCTCGTGGTCAACGCCGTGACGCTCGACACCGAGGCGTTGCTGCTCGCCCGCTACGCCGCGCTCGGCGGCGAACTGATCCGCATCGCGGTATCGCGAACCGGTCCGCTCGGCGAGACGACCGCCTGGCGTGCGGCGCTGCCGGTGACGCAATGGATATGGACGAAGCCATGATCGTCGCGGGCGTCGGTTGCAGGCGGGGCGCCCCGGCGCCCGACGTGGAGGCGGCGATCCGCGCCGCGCTCGCACGCGCCGGCATCGCGGCGAGCGCGCTTGACGCGATCGCCACGATTGCCGCCAAGCGCGGCGAAGCCGCAATCGCAGCCGCCGCCGCAAAGCTCGGCGTTGCCGTCGTTGTTGTCACTGACGACGACCTGAAAGCCGCGGGCCCGCGCACGAAGACGCGCTCGGAGCGCGTACTGGCGCTCGCCGGCGTGCCCTCGGTCGCGGAGGCGGCAGCGCTCGCGGCCGCCGGCCCGGCGGCGCGGCTCATCGGGGCGCGTCTCGTCATCGGCGCCGCGACCTGCGCGCTCGCCGCTTCGGGAGCCGCGCCATGACGGTGCATTTCATCGGCGCCGGCCCGGGCGCGGCGGACCTCATCACGGTGCGGGGCCGCGATCTGATCGCGCGCTGTCCGGTCTGCCTCTATGCCGGCTCGCTGGTGCCGCGCGAACTGCTGGCGCATTGCCCGTCGGGCGCGCGCATCGTCGACACCGCGCCGCTGTCGCTCGACGAGATCGACGCCGAGTTCGCGGCCGCGCACGCCGCCCGCCACGATGTGGCGCGGCTGCATTCCGGCGACCTGTCGATCTACAGCGCGCTCGCCGAGCAGCTGCGCCGGCTCGGCCTGCGCGGCATTCCTTATACGCTGACGCCGGGCGTGCCGGCATTCGCCGCCGCGGCGGCGGCGCTGGCGTGCGAGCTCACCGTGCCCGAGCTCGCGCAGAGCGTGGTGCTTACCCGCATTCCCGGACGCGGCTCGCGCATGCCGCAGGCAGAGGCGCTGACAGCGTTCGCCGCAACGGGCGCGACGCTCGTCATTCACCTCGCGATCCACGCCATCGACGCCATCGTGCGGGAGCTGACGCCGCACTACGGCGCCGATTGCCCGGCGGCGGTCGTGGTGCAGGCGAGCGCGCCCACCGAGCGCATCCTGCGCGGTACGCTCTCCGACATCGCCGCAAAGGTCGCCGCCGCCCGGATCGAGCGCACCGCGCTCATCCTGGTCGGCCGCGCGCTCGCGGCGCGGGATTTCCGCGACAGCGCGCTCTACGACGCGGATTATCGGCGCCGCTTCCGCGAAGGCGCGACATGAGCGCAAGATCAGGTGGCGAACGGCGCGCGGCCGACGAGGTTCTGATCGCGATCGAACACGGCGATCTCGATGGCGATATCGCGGCCGGCGACGACGCGGGCGGCGGTCTGCTGCGCGGCCTGCGCAACCCGGTCGCCCAGCGCAATGCCTTCGGCCTGCGCCAGCGCGAAGGCGTGCGCGGCGGTGTTGGCGGTCTTGATGCGCGCGCAAAGCGCCGCGTCGCCTCCGGCCGCCGCGGCCATGTCGGCCAGCGTCACCAGATCGACGGCGCCGCGCCTGGAGTGCAGATCGGTGAGCCCCTGGGCGAGCTTGCTCATCTTGGCGACGCCGCCCGCGATGGTGACGCGCGGCACCGGATGGCGGCGCAGATATTTGAGCATGCCGCCGACGAAATCGCCCATGTCGATCAGCGCGATCTCCGGCAGGCCGTAGAGTTTTTGCGCGGCCGCCTCCGAATTCGCCCCGGTCGCGCCGGCGATATGGCCGAGGCCCGCCGCGCGCGCGACATCGATGCCGCTATGGATCGAGTGGATCCAGGCCGAGCACGAATAGGGCACGACGATGCCGGTGGTGCCGAGGATCGACAGGCCGCCCACAATGCCGAGGCGGCCGTTGAGCGTCTTCGCCGCCAGCGCTTCGCCGCCCGGTATCGCGATCTCGACCTCGGCATCGGCCGCTCGGCCGGCCGCGGCCGCAACCTCGGCGACGGCGTCGCTGATCATGCGGCGCGGCACCGGGTTGATGGCCGGCTCGCCCGGCGGCAGAGGCAGCCCGGGCCGCGTCACGGTGCCGACGCCTTCGCCGGCGCGGAAGGTCACGCCGGCGCCGCGCGCGCCGGCGCGCACCGTCGCCAAGATCAGCGCGCCGTGCGTCACGTCGGGGTCGTCGCCCGCATCCTTGATGACGCCAGCGGTTGCGGAGCTTTGATCCTGCCGCGTCATGGCGAGCGCAAAGCTCGGCCGCTCGCCGCGCGGCAGCGTCACTTCGACCGGATCGGGGAATTCGCCGGTGACAAGCGCGGTGAAGGCGGCCTTGGCGGCTGCCGCCGCGCAGGCGCCGGTGGTCCAGCCCCGGCGCAGTGGGCGTTGCTGTTTCGCCATCCCCCTCCCTTTAGTCCGGCGCGGCCGGATCGTCATCACGGCAGCACCGCGCCGATCGGCGGACCTCGCGCTTCGGCCGAAAAGGCCACGCCGTGACGGCGCGCGGCCTCGTCATCGCGGCGCCCCATTCGGGGGCCGGCAAGACCACGGTGACGCTCGCCGTGCTGGCGGCGCTGGCGCGGCGCGGCATCGCGGTGCGTGCCGCCAAGGCCGGGCCCGATTACATCGATCCCGCGTTCCACGCCGCCGCCTCCGGTGCCGCTAGCATCAACCTCGATTCCTGGGCGATGTCGCCGGCGCTGCTCGACTCCTTGGCGGCCGCGGCAAGCGAGGGCGCGGATATTTTCGTGATCGAAGGCGTCATGGGCCTGTTCGACGGCGCGACCGGTCCGCCCGGACGGCGCGGCGCCACCGCCGATCTCGCGGCGCATTTCGGCTTGCCGGTCGTGCTGGTGCTCGACGTGTCGCGCCAGGCGCAGTCGGCGGCGGCGGTGGTACGGGGGTTTGCGGCGCACGATCCGGCCGTGCGCATCGCCGGCGTGATCCTCAACCGCGTCGCCAGCGAGCGGCACCGCGCGCTCGTCGCCGGCGCGGTGGCGGATCTCGGCATTGCGGTGCTCGGCGCCATGCCGCGCCAGGCGGCGCTGGCGCTGCCCGAGCGCCATCTCGGCCTGGTGCAGGCCGGCGAGCATGCCGATCTCGCGGCGCTCATCGACCGCCTCGCCGCGACGGCGGAGCAGCATCTCGATCTCGACGCCATGTTGGCCCGCGCCGCGCCGCTCGCGATCGCTGCGGCCACGCCCGCGGCCGCCGGCGCCGCGCCGCCGCCCGGCCAGCGCATCGCGCTCGCGCGCGACCAAGCCTTCAGCTTCGTCTATCCGCATCTCACCGACGCATGGCGCCGCGCCGGCGCCGAAATCCTCACCTTTTCGCCGCTCGCCGACGAGCCGCCGCCCGCGAGCGCGGATTGCTGCTGGCTGCCCGGCGGCTATCCGGAGCTTCATGCCGACGCGCTCGCCGCCGCGCGAAATTTTTCCGCGGGGCTGCGGCGTTTCGCCGAGACGCGCCCGGTGCATGGCGAGTGCGGCGGCTACATGGTGCTAGGCGAAGCCATCGAGGATGCCGCCGGGCGCGGCCACGCCATGACCGGGCTCCTCGGCCACGCCACCAGCTTCGCCAAGCGCAGGCTGCACCTCGGCTACCGCACCGCACGGCTCCTTGCCGACAGCGCTCTCGGCCGCAAGGGATCGATCGTTCGCGGCCACGAATTCCACTACGCCTCGCTGACATCGGCCGGCGCTGACGAGCCGTTCGCGGAGCTCGCCGACGCCGAAGGCTTGGCGCTGGGCCCGGCAGGCGGCCGGCGCGGCCGCGTCACCGGCGCATTCTTTCACGCCATCGCAACGGCGGACGCGGCGTAGGCCGTCAGCCGGCGGCCTTCGGTTGCTTCTTCGGTTCCTTGGCGGCGTCGTCCGGCTTGTCGGAAACGCCGGCCTGCGCGAACGTCGCCATGCCGGTATGGCAGGCGAGCGCCGCACGCAGCAGGAGCAGCGCCACGGCGGCGCCGGAGGCCTCGCCGAGCCGCATACCAAGATCGACGAGCGGCACGAGGCCGAGTTCGTCGAGCAGCATGCGGTGCGCGGCCTCGGCCGAGACGTGGCCGGCCTGCGCGTGCGCGAGCGTGTCGGCCCGCAGCTTGGCGAGCGGCGCGACCGCGGCGGTGCAGACGAAGCCGTCGAGCAGCACGGGGATGCGCTGCTGCCGCGCCGCCAGCACGGCGCCGAGGATGGCGGCAAGCTCGCGCCCGCCGAGCGCGGCGGCGATCGCGAGCGGGTCGTTGAGGAGCGCGGCATGACGATCGAGCGCGCGGTCGATGACGGCGCGCTTGCGCGCCAGGCCCTCCTCGTCGACCCCGGTGCCGCGACCGGCCCAGCGCGCGCCGCCGCCGCCGAACAACGCCGCCGCGACCGCTGCGGCCGCGGTGGTGTTGCCGATGCCCATCTCGCCCAGGCAGATCAGATCGGAGCGCGGCGAGACGGCGTCATAGCCGGCGGCGACGGCGGCGAGGAAGCTTTCCTCGGTGAGCGCCGGCTGCTCCGTGAAGTCGGCGGTCGGCTCGTCGAGCGACAGCGCAAGGACGCGCAGCGCGGCGCCGGCGGTGCGGGCCAGCTGATTGATCGCGGCGCCGCCTGCGGAAAAGTTCGCCACCATCTGCGCCGTGACTTCGGCCGGATAGGCCGAGACGCCGCGCGCGGCCACGCCGTGATTGCCGGCAAAGATCAGAATGTCGACGTGCTCGAGGCGCGGCGGCGCATAGCCCTGCCAGTGCGCGAGCCAGGCGACCAGATCTTCGAGACGGCCGAGGCTGCGCGGCGGCTTGGTCAGCGTCGCTTCGCGCTGGACCACGGCGGCGCTGGCGGCCGGATGTCCGCCCGGCAGGTCGAGGCAGAGCGCGCGCAGCGCGGAAAAAGAGGTAAAATGCGTCATTGCCGCCTTTATTGCCCGGCACGTCCGGACCGTAGCAAATGCGAGCCCGCGCAGCCATGACACGCCGAGCCATCAACCGCGCCGCCATGACCCGTTCGTCCGAGGACGCACCGTGACGCTCCCCGAGCCGCATCTGGAAGATCGCACCAGGGAGCTGATGGCGAGCCTCGTTTTCCTCACGAGGCTTCCGTTCGGCCGGCTGGCCTTCGCCCGCGCCGAACCGATCGCCGCCGGCGATCTTGCGCGCGCGGCCTGGGCGTTCCCGATCGCCGGCGTTCTGGTCGGCCTGATCGCGGCCGCGGTCTATGCGCTCCTCCACAAGGCCGGATTGCCGGCGTGGCCGGCCGCGGCGCTCGCGGTCGCGGCGAGCCTCGCGGTGACGGGCGCCCTGCACGAGGACGGCCTCGCCGACACGGTGGACGGATTTGGCGGCGGCGCGACGCGTGAACAGAAGCTCGACATCATGCGCGACAGCCGGATCGGCACCTACGGGGTCTGCGCCTTGGTGCTGTCGCTGCTGCTGCGCGTGAGCGCGCTGGCGAGCCTTGCCGATACGGCGCTTGTGGTCCCGGCCTTGATCGCGGCGCACGCCGCGGCCCGCGCCACCATGCCGGCTCTGATGTTCCTGATGCCGCCGGCGCGCCGCGACGGACTGGCGTTCGATGCCGGCCGGCCGCCGGTCGAGAGCGTCGCTGTCGCCGGCGTCTTGAGCATCCTCGTTCTCGTGATCTGCCTTGGCGTCGGGCTCGGACTCGTGGCGCTGATCCTGGTCCTCATCGCCGTCGTGCTGATGGCGTGGCTGAGCATCGCCCAGATCGACGGCCAGACCGGCGACGTGCTGGGCGCACTCGAGCAGGTGAGTGAGATCGTCATCCTGCTTGTCGCCTTGCTGTGATCCAGCAGTTCGAGCGCTGCGGGCATTTGCGCACGCGGCCGACCGCTCCGCATGGTGCGATGCACAAATATTGCGCAGCATGCGGCCTGGCTGGGCACCGGCCGCCGTGAACATGGCCCCGCCATCACATCTAATCAATTGATATAGCGTAATTATTTCGCTCAGCCGCGATGGCATGAAGCTTGAACGAAGTAAACTGCATGACCCATAGTCCGCCGCTGCCGAAACTGTCGCTGCTGCCGGAATCGGCGCCGTTCACGCCCGAGCAGCGCGCCTGGCTCGACGGCTTCTTTGCCGCCGCGCTCGGCCTCGGCGACGGCAGCGGCATCACGGCGCTGTCGGCGCAGGACGGCGCCGCCTTGCTGGCCGATGCCGGCGCCGCCATCGAGCAGGACGACGGCGCGCCGTGGCACGACCAGACCATGCCGCTCGCCGATCGGCTCAAGCTCGCCGACGGCCGGCCGCTGCGGCGGCGCATGATGGCGGCGATGGGCCAGCAGGACTGCGGCCAGTGCGGCTACAACTGCCAGGATTATGCGGACGCGATCTTCTACAAGAAAGAAGCGAAGCTCAATCTGTGCGTTCCCGGCGGCAAGGAAACGCTGCGCACGCTCCGCACACTGTTTGATGAATTTGGCGCGACCGCGGCGCCGGCGCCGGCTGCACCTCTTGCCATCCCTGTCCAAACAGCCGCCGCGGCCGGCCGCTCGCGCGACAACCCGGTGGAGGCCGTCTTTGTCTCGCGGGCGCGGCTCAACAAGCCAGGCTCGGCCAAGGAAACCTGGCACATCGAGCTCGATCTTTCGGACAGCGGCCTCGATTATGTGGTGGGCGATTGCTTCGGCATTTTCCCGACCAACGATCCGGCGCTGGTCGAGGCGGTCATCAAGGCGTTCGGCGCCCCCGCCGATTTCCCGATCGGCGGCCGGCCGCTGCGCCAGGTTCTGACCGAGGAGGTCGCGCTCGGGCCCGCGCCCGATGTGCTGTTCCAGCTCTACTCCTACGTGACCGGCGGCGCCCGGCGGCAGAAGGCGCAAGCGCTCGCTTCCGGCGAGGATCCCGACGGCGACGTCGCCACGCTTGACGTGCTCGGGGCCATCGAAAAATTCGCCGGCATACGGCCCGATCCCGAGGCCTTCATCGAGGCGCTCGAGCCGATGCAGCCGCGGCTTTTTTCGATCGCGTCGTCGCCCAAGAGCAATCCCGGCCGCGTCGCGCTCACTGTCGATGCGGTGCGCTACCGGCTCGGCAAGCGCCAAAGGCTCGGCGTCGCCTCGACCTTTCTGGGCGAGCGCGCCGCGCCCGGCCGCAAGGTGAACGCCTACGTGCAGCGCGCCCAGCATTTCGCGCTGCCGCCGGACCCGGCGACCGCGATCATCATGATCGGGCCCGGCACCGGCGTCGCGCCGTTCCGGGCCTTCCTGCATGAGCGCATGGCCACCAAGGCGCCCGGCCGCAACTGGCTGTTCTTCGGCCACCAGCACAGCGATTACGATTTCTTCTACGAGGATGAGTTCACCGGATTGCGGGCCGCGCAGGTTCTTACCCGGCTGTCGCTCGCCTGGTCGCGCGACGGCGAGCAGAAGTTCTACGTCCAGGACCGCATGCGCGAGGTTGGCCGTGATCTCTGGGCCTGGCTCGCCGACGGCGCCCATGTCTATGTGTGCGGCGACGCCAAGCACATGGCGAAAGACGTCGAGCGGGCGCTGGTCGACATCGTGGCGCAGTTCGGCGCCCGCAAGACCGACGAGGCGATCGCCTTCGTGGCCGATCTCAAGAAGCGCGGCCGCTATCAGCAGGACGTGTATTGAGCCGCTGACGGCGGAGCTACGCCGCCCGGCGCCCTTCCTCCGGCTCCAGCGGCAGCTTGACCGGTTGCTTGAGCTTCGCCGAGAGGTCGAGGGCCTTGGTCAGCATCAGCCGGTTGTGCGCCTCGGCTGCGGTGGCGGCCTGGGTCGGCAGGCCGAGCGACACGCGGTTGAGCCACGATACGGTCTCGTCCGCCATCGGGCCGCGCAACTCGCCGAGCACCATGTCGCCGGGCGGATAGGAGCCCATGAAATCGACCAGCCGGCTGGCGTCGGGCGCGTAGCCTTCGTCCTGCGGCGAGGAGACGGCCAGCACCATGTCGCGGTGGGTGTCGTCGATGGTGAGCACGCCATGGGTGCCGTTGATGCCCACTTCGAGGCTGTACACCGCGCCGGGCCACGTCACCGGCAGCGCCCAGGAGATGCTGAGGTGGTGCACCGTGCCGTCGGAGAACACGATCATGCCGGCGGTGGCGTCGATGCCGTGATAGAGCGGGCCCAGCACCTTGTCGATCGAGCGCGCGTAGCACTCGACCGCGGTTTTCTTTTCAAGGTACCACATCACGATATCGAGCGCGTGGGTGCCCGAGATCACCATCGGCGAGATCGTCGCCGGATCGTCGGTGCGCTTGTAATTGTCGATGGCGACGAGCCGGTTCATGAAGGCGCGCGAGGTGACGAGCGTCACGTCGCCGAGCGCGCCGGTGCGCACCTTCTCCTTGGCGCCGAGCCATTTGCGCCGGAAGCGCTGGGTATAGCCGACCACGGCGTCGAGCTTGGCGTCGGTGATCGCCTTGAGCACGCGCGCCGACTGGGCGAGATCGGTGGCGAGCGGCTTCTCGATCAGCATCGGCACGCCGCGCTCGACCGTTGCCAGGATCGGATCGACGTGCAGATGCTCGTCGGTGGCAACGATGCAGGCGGTGACCTCGGGCCGCGCCAGCAACTCGCGATGGCTGGTGGTGACGAAATCGGCGCCGACGCGCGCCGCAACGTCGCCGCCGCGGTTGTGGTTGAGCTCGGCGATGCCGATCCACTCGACCGCGGGATGGCGCGCCGCCACCTCGCCGCGGAACAGGCCGACGCGGCCGGCGCCGATGATGGCGAGGCCGATGCCCTTGGCGGATTTTTTCACGATCGCCTCGCGGTTTGTTTCCCGGATGCGGTGCAGCGCGAAGCGTAGCGTAGCGGTGCACCGCTGTTCCGGGACCTTTTCATACGCTGTTCACTGTGAAGGTCCCGGGTCTGCAACGCATCACTTCGTGCTGCGCTGCGCCCGGGACACGGATACAGGCACCTCATACGTTCAATCCCGCGCGGTTCTTCTGCTTGAGCTCGGCGATGCCGGAAATCGTCTCATTCGTCAGCGGCAGATCGACCGGCTCGTTGCGGTCGGCGGACAGGTCGGCGGCGCTGTAGGTCTCCATCACGCGCCGCGCGCTCTGCGGCGTCACCATCACCGGCGTGTCGCGGATGCAGGCTTCGAGGAAATGGATCGTCTCCGGCGCCATGCCGCCGGCGAACACGTGATCGACCCATTCGCCCGGCATGGTGGACATCGTGAATTCCTGGCCGCGTTTTGCCGTATTGAGCCAGTTGTCGCGCTGGGTGTCGTCGAGCATCAGCGCGCCCTCGGTGCCGGTGATCTCGATCCAGGTTGCACAGTAGTTCGGAAAGCTCGGCGGCAGGTTCCAGCCGCCGCCGATCATCACCACCACGCCGTCGTCCATCGTCACGGTGGTGAACATGACGTCATGCGAGCCGTTGACCGGCTGCATGTAGCCGTAGGCGCCCTGGCTGTAGACTCGCACCGGCTTGGCGGGCTCGAGCAGCCAGAACACGAAGTCGAGATCGTGGGTCGATTCCATGACCACCGGCGACAGCCGCACGCGGCTTGCGATCTTCTTGCCGAGCTCGCGTGAGAGGTGGCGGCTGACCAGCACGGAGACGACCTTGCCGAGCGTGCCGTCGACGATCTTCTTCTTGGCGAACGCGATCTTCGGATTGAAGCGCTGCGAATAGCCGATGGTGAATTTCAGATTGTTGCGGTTCGACAGCTGGATCAGCTCGTCGGCCTCCCACAGCTCCAGCGCGATCGGTTTTTCCAGCATGACGTTCTTGCCGGCCCGCAGGCAGTCGCGCGCGATCGGATAGTGGTTGGCTTCCGGCGTGGTCGAGATATAGACCACCGAGATTTTTTCGTTTTTGACGACGTCCTGATAGTCGAGTGTCGCGCTCGCCGGCTTGTACAGCTTCGTCACCTCGGCGAGCCGGTCCGGCTTGATGTCGCACAGGTGCAATTTGTCGACCAGCGCCGTGCGCGAGAGCGTATCGGCGCGCAAGCCGCCGATCCAGCCGACGCCGATCACTCCCGCTTCCACCGTCTTCACCGGGCGTTTCCTCTTGTTGCTCGCAGGCGAATTAAGACCATGCCGCGGCGAAGGGCGCAATGCTTCAGCGCTGGGCGCCGCGCGGGGGCAGGTTATCCGCCCCGAACACCCTGGCGGCGAACTGCGGATAGACCTCGGCCAGCATCGGGGCGACCACGGCGCGCATCAGGTGCAGCGTGTCGGCTGAGGGCGCCGGCGTGGTCGGCACATCGGCCGGGCGGTCGAACTCGAAGCCGGTGTGCTCGATGACCTCGGCGACGCTGTGGCCGGGATGCACGCTGGCGAGGCGGAAGCGCCGCCGCGCGCGGTCGAAGTCGAACAGGCAGCGGCCGGTCACCAGCGCGATCGGGCCGCCGGGACGGCAGACGTTGTCGGGGCTGCCGCCGGGCGCGCTGATGAAATCGACTTTCGGCACCAGCGTGCGGCGCGAGTGCTCGACGCGGAACAGGATCACCTTCGGCACCACGTAATAGAGATAGGCCGAGCCGAACGAGCCGGGGAAGCGCGCCTTCGGCTTGTCGTAGTCGCCGACGCTGACGAGGTTGATGTTGCCTTGCCCGTCGATCTGGCCGCCGGAAAGGAAGAACACGTCGACGCGGCCCTGCCCGGCGCAATCGAACAGCTCGCGAGCGCCGTCGGTGAAGAACGTGTGAGCCCCGCTGCCGAGCAGCGACACGTAAGGCCGCCCGCCGCCGCGCTCGCGGGCGAGCAGCGCCGCGGTTGCCGGAATGGGCGAGGCGGCACCGACCGCGACGTGGCGCACGGTGCCGATCAGCCGGCAGATCACGTCGGCGAGCAATTCCTCGTCGCGAAAGTCCTTTTCCGTCATGGCCGGGCTGACGTTAGAGACGCTGAATCACGCCGCGCGCTTCCTGTACACATACCTGTCGAGATAGTCGGTAAAGCCTTCGGGCGTGGCGGCGAGCCGCGCATATTCGCCGAGATGGTCGGCGTCGATGCCGTAATGGTCCGGCAGCGGCAGCGGCCAGGCGCCGCGCGGCTCGACCGCGATCGCCTCGACATAAAAGCCCGGCAGCGTGCCGGCCGCGAGCAGCGGATCGCGCAGCAGATCGCCGTCATGGATTTTCTCCACCGTGACGACGGTCTGGTGCGCCGCATGCGCCATTGCGACGAGCTCGCGCTGCGTGCCGATGAAGACATTGCCGGCGCGGTCGGCCATCGGGGCGTGGAACAGCGCGACGTCCGGCCGCAGCGCCGGCAGCAGCACGATCGGATCGTTGTTGCCGAACGGGTTGTCGATGGTTTTCCAGTCCGGCCGGTGCGCCAGCAGGTCCGAGCCAATGAGACCGCGCAGCGGCATGAACGGCACGCCCTTCTCGGCGGCCTGGAACTGCGCGTGCAGCGCCGGGCAGGTGGCGTCCAGCATGCGGATCGCGCCGGAAAGGATCGCCGCGGTGAAGCGCGGCGCCGGGCCGAATTCGCCGAGGCTGACCGCCGAGGTCTCCAGCGTCGCGATGGCGGCGGCGCCGATCAGCAGGTCCGCCTGCAAGGTCGAGGTCGGCAGCGCCACGAGATGCAGGTTTTTCACGCCGCACCGGATCAGCGCCCGCGTTGCCGCCATCGCCGCGCCCGAACTCTCGCGCGGCACCGCCAGCATCGCGCCGTCGACGATCGGCGCGAGCGCTTCCTCGAGCGTGCGGGCGATCGTCGGCATGCTGCCTTCCCGAGCGCAAAAGAAATGGCCTCTCCCCGCGGGGGGAGAGGTTGAGAAGCTTACGTCAACGCCTGCTTCACATGGTCGGGCGAGAACGGCACGCGGCGGATGCGCACCCCGGTCGCATCGAAGATGGCGTTGGCGATCGCAGCCGCGATCGGCCGGCTCGACGGCTCGCCGGCGCCGGACGGTGCGATCTCCGGATGGTTGATCAGCACCACCTCGACGGATTCCGGCGTCTCGGTGATGTCGAGGATCGGATAGGTCAGCCAGTCGACGCTGGTGACGTTCTTGTTGTCGAACTTCACCTCTTCCCACAGCGTGCGGCTGATGCCTTGCACGATGTTGCCTTCGACCGCCATGCGGATTTGCCGCGGATTGATGATCTGGCCGCAATCGTGGGCGACGGTGAACTTGCGCACCCAGATCTTGCCGCTGCGCCGATCGACGTCAACTTCGGCGATCATCGCGACGCGCGTGCCGCTGCGTTGCGCATAGGCGATGCCGCGGCCCGCGACCTTGTCGCCGGTCTGGTCCTTGCGCGGCGACGGCCGCGTCTGCCAGCCCGCCTTCTCGGCCGCCGCCTTGATGACGGCGGTGTCGCGCGCGTCCTTGACGTAGCGCAGGCGGAACTCGACCGCGTCCATGTTGAGCGCGGCGGCGATCTCGTCCATGAACGATTCGCTGGCGAAGTGGATCTGCGGCCCGACCGGATCGCGCAGGTGCGACGAGCGCAGCGGCGAGGCGCGATCGAGCAACGGGGGGATCGTTTCCCAGGCGGTGCGCTTGTTGGCGAACGCATAGGATTCCGCCGGCACGCCGAAGCCGTCGCCCGACTTGAGCGCAACGCCGAGCGTCTGTCCGGCGAGCGTGTCGAACGGCTTGCTGCCGTTGGTGTCGACATCGACCCGCGAAAACCCCTTGCTCAGGAAGTCGTAGGCGATGACGTTGCCCTGCGCGTCGAGCGCCGCCCGCGCATGGTGGATCGAGGCGGGGCCTTTGGGGTCCCATCCGGTGCCCTGGTTGCGCATGTATTGCAGGCGCACCGGCTTGCCGACGGCCGTGGCCAGAACCGCGGCGTCCATGGCAGCGTCGTCCGCGTCGTTGCGGCCATAGGAGCCCGGGCCCAGCGTCCATTTGACGTGGATGTTGCCCTCCGGGATTTGCAGCATGGCGGAGAGCCCGGCCCGCACGAAGTGCGACTTCTGCGTGCCGGTCCAGCAGGTGACGTGGCCGTCCTTGATCTCGACCAGGGAGCAGGCCGGCCCCATGCTGGAATGCGACTGGAACGGCCACTCGTATTCGGCCTCGATCACGCGCGACGCGGTCTTGAACGCGTCATCGACGTTGCCGGCCTCCTGCGGCTCGACCGAACGCTTGCGCGGCGTCTCCTTGCGGATGTGGTCGTAGAGCGCGGCCTGATCAGGGAACGGGGGCGCGGCGGCCGACCATTCGACCTTGAGCTTTTCCGCAGCCTTGATCGCATCCCACTCCTTGTCGGCGACGACGCCGAGGAAGCCCTGGTCCCACACTACCCGGGCGGTGGGGATGTCCTTGATCGAGGTGTCGTCGACCTTGACCGGTACGGCGCCGGCGACCGGCGGCCGCACCATGCGGCCATGCACCATGCCGGGCACCTTGATGTCGGTGCAGAAATCCTCCTGCGCGAACACCTTGGGGGCGATGTCGGCGCGCTTGATCGGCTGGCCGACGATCTTGTGATCCTTGGCGTCCTTCGGCTTGGCCTTGCCCGGCGCATAGAGCGGGTTGCCGTATTTCTTGTTCCAGTCGAGCTGGACGTTGAAGTAGCGGCCGCCGACCAGGTCGGCGTAGCTGACCTTCTTGGCCGCATCGCTGCCGGCGTGGACGACGCCGTCCGTCACGGTGAGCTGATCGGCAGGAAGTCCAAGCTTCTCCGCCGCCATCTCGACCAGGACGCGGCGCGCCTCGGCGGCGGCCACGCGCATCTGCTTGCCGCCGTCCTGGACGCCGGTCGAGCCGGAGGCGCCGCCCTGATTGACGCTGTTCGCGGTGTCGCCCATCAACACGGTGACGCGGTCGAACGGCACGTCGAGCTCTTCGGCCACGATCTGCCCGATGGCGACGAACAGCCCCTGCCCCATGTCCATCTTGCCGAAATACGCCGAGACGGCGCCGTCGGCATTGACGGCGACGTAGGACGAAAGCTGATCCGGCGTCAGCGGCGGCTGCACGCCGGCAACGAGCGCAGCGTCGGCCGCATGCGCGGTATCGAGCGTGATCGGCGCACCGATCGAGACGACGAGCGCGCCGCCGGCTTTGAGGAGCGCGCGGCGGGAGAACGTGACGGAATTTTCGTGTCTGGTCATGGTGGCCTCCCTCAACCCATCATCGCGGCCGCGCGCTTGACGGCGCGCAGGATGGCCACATGCGTTCCGCAGCGACACTTGAGCCCTTCGAGCGCGGAGCGGATCTCGGCGTCGGTCGGTTTCTTCTTGTCGCTCAAGAAGGCGGCGGCCGTCATGATCCAGCCGTTGATGCAGTAGCCGCACTGCGGCACCTCTTCCTCCACATAGGCGGTCTGCAGCGGATGCGGCTTGGCGGGCGTGCCGAGGCCGGCGAGAGTCACCACCTTGCCGTCGCCGACCGCCGAAAGCGGCGTGATGCAGGAGCGGATCGGCTGGCCGTCGAGATGCACCGTGCAGGCGCCGCATTGCGCGAGCCCGCAGCCGAAATGCGGATTGTTGAGCCCGATGTCGTTGCGCAGCGCATAGAGCAGCGGCATGTCCTCGTCGGCTTCGACGGCATGGACCGTGCCGTTGACGTTGAGCGAGAATTTTTTGTTCATGACAAGACGACCTCCTTGAAGCAGGAACCCGAAGCACCGACCCGGTCGCTGGTGAGTGGTGGTGCGGCTCAATGCCGCCGAAACACGCTGACGGGCAGACTATTCCAAAACCGGCGGCAAGGGAACATGCTTGCGGCGGGCTGTTCCGCTATGGTGCCTGGGCTGCGTTGCATGCGCTGCGCGGGGATTGGAGACCGTCGGATGAGAAGGTCGTTCGCGGGCGTTGTCGCGCTGGCGCTGGCGGCCGCATGCGGTCCCGCCGCCGCCCAGTCGGCGAAGCGGTGGCGGCACGGCTTGATCATGCCCAAGAGCGACGCCGGCATCCTGTTGATGGCGGCGCAGCGCGGCTTCTTCAAGAAAGTCGGGCTTGACGTCGATATTGTTAAGATCCAGGACGATCAGATCCTGACCAAAGCGACGATTGCGGGCGATCTCGACAGCTTCGAGGGCGGACCGAGCGGCGTCCTGATCGCGGCATCGCGCGGCGCCGACATCAAGGTCATCGGCTGCACCTGGCTGACCGTGCCGCACGGCATCTTCGTCCACGACGACATCACCGCGATGGATCAGCTCAAGGGCAGGACCATCGCCATTTCGTCGCCGGGCGCCTTTCCCGACATCTTCACCAAGGGCGCGCTGGCCCACTTCAACATTCCGGCCGACGTTGTGAACTACGCGAGCCTCGGCGGCGATCTCGACCGCTACAAGGCGCTGGTGGCGCACGTCGTGGACGCCGCCGTGGTGTCCGGCGAATACGCGCCGATCGCCGCCAAGGAACACATCAAGATGCTGGTCTCGGCGCAGCAGGCGTTGCCGCTGTTCGTCCGCATGTGCCTGAGCGCCAACGGCAAGACGCTGGCGGCGCGGCCGCAGGACGCGGCAAAATTCCTGGCCGGCGAAATTCTGGGCCTGCGCTACGCGGCCGAGCACAAGGACGAGGCCATCAAGGTCTCGCAGGAAGCCGCCGGCATCAAGCCCGACGATCCGCGGCCGGCCTACATCTACGATCTCGCCATCGAGCAGCACGCCATCGGCACCGACGTGCCGATCCCGATGGACAAGTTCGAATGGCTGAACCAGGAATTGGCGACCGTCGGCAACATCGCCAAGCCGATGGATCTGTCCAAGGTGCTTGACGGCAAGCCGCGCGAGGATGCGCTCAAGCTCATCGCGCAGATGCATTGATTGAGCCTGGTCTCGGAACCCAGAGCGGATGGGCGAAGTCAGCCTGATCGACGTCTCCAAGCGCTTCATGCTGCGGATCGCCGGCAGCATGCAGGCGGTGCAGGCGCTCGACCGGTTGAGCTTCACGGTGGCGGACGGCGAGGTCGTCGCCCTGATCGGCCCGTCCGGCTGCGGCAAGACCACGGCGCTGCGCATCGCCATGGGGCTCGAGACGGCGAGCGGCGGCCGCGTTACCGTCGACGGCGCGACGGTCGAGGGCTGCGGCCATGACCGCGGCATGGTGTTCCAGCACGCCGAGTTGCTGCCGTGGCTCACGGCGCTCAAGAACGTCGAGTTCGGCCTCGAAATGAAGGGCATGCGCGGCGCGGCGCTGCGCGATACCGCGATGAAATACCTGACGCTGGTCGGGCTCGGCGACAGCGTCGACCGGCGGCCCTATCAGTTGTCGGGCGGCATGCAGCAGCGTGTCGGCATCGCGCGCGCGCTCGCCATCGACCCCAAGGTGCTGTTGATGGACGAGCCGTTCGGCGCGCTCGATGCGCAGACGCGCGAGATCTTGCAGGGCGAGCTTCTGGAGCTCCACGCGCGCACCCGCAAGACCATCCTGTTCGTCACCCACGATCTCGACGAGGCGGTGCTGCTCGCCGACCGGGTGGTGGTGATGCAGCACGGCCGCCTCCAGGAGATCTTCACGGTGCCGCTCAGTCGCCCACGTGAGGACCTCGCCAAGATCCGCGGGTCGGAAGCTTTCGCGCAAACGCGCTATCATATCTGGCAGGCGCTGCACGCCGGCACGCCGACGCTGCATTGAGGGCCGGCATGGTCGACATTGCCGATCGTCCGTCTGCTGCCGGCGAGACCGGTGATGCCGCGTCGGTTAGACGCGGCGTGCCGCGCTGGGCCGTCACGGTCACGACGCTCGTTCTGCTGCTGGCGTTCTGGGAATATTTTGGCCGCGACATCAATCCGATTTTCGGCTCCTACCCGAGCGCCATCTTCGCGGCCTTCATCGAACTGGTGCGCAACGGCAAGCTCGGCGCGGCGCTGCTACAGAGCGTGCGGCCGTTCGTCGTCGGCTACGGCGCCGCCATCGTGATCGGCGTGCCGCTCGGCCTCATCATCGGACGGTTCTGGGTGGCCGAAGCCGCGCTCGGCATCCTGGTCACCGGCGGCTACGCCATGCCGCTGGTGGCGCTGGTGCCGCTGCTGGTGCTGTGGTTCGGCCTCGGCTTCACCGTGAAGGCCGCTGTCATCTTCCTGATGTCGGTCTTTCCGGTCTGCATCAACACCTGGCTCGGCGTGAAATCGGTGCCCAAGACGCTGATCGACGTCGGCAAGTCGCTGGTGGCGTCCGACGCCGTGATTCTGCGCCGCATCGTGCTGCCGGCGACGCTGCCCTACATCATTGCGGGCATCCGCCTGGCGGTCGGCCGCGCCGTGGTCGGTATGGTGATCGCGGAGTTCTTCACCACCATCAACGGGCTCGGCGCCATCATCATCACCGCGGCCAATAATTTCGACACCGCAACCATGTTCGTGCCGATCATCGTGCTGATGGTCTTGGCGGTCGGGCTCAATGCGCTGATCGGCTGGTTCGAGCGCATCGTGGCGCCCTGGCAAGCCGAGATCGCCGGGCGTGATCAGAGCTAGAGCACGATCGTTTTGCTCTAGGCCTGCGCCAGCGCCCGCACGGCCGCGAACAGATTGCGGACGTCTAGCTCCGCGATGCCGCGGGTGATGAAGACGACGCGGCCGTCGCGATTCTGGTCCGGCCAGGATTCGAGCTCGACCGGCGGATGCGCCAAATGGTGGACGTATTGCACCACGACCGGGCCGCGGCAGCCGGCGACGTTGAGGATGCCCTTGGCGCGTAAGAGGTCGGACCCGCGCAGCGCGATCAGCGTCTCCATGGCGCGCGCAAAGGTCGGGTATTCGATGGGCTGCGCCATCTCGATGACGAAGCTGGCGATGCCGTCGCCGTGCGCGGCCTCGGCGACGAAGCCAGTGCGTTCGGCAGCGATTGGCTCGATGACGCGGCGCGGATCGAGCGCACCGTCGACCGCGATGTCGATCGCCGCGTGCGTATTGAGTTGACGCAGACGCTGCGTCAGCCGCTCGACGGCGGCCGGCGCCGCGAGATCGGTCTTCGAGATGACGAGGCGGTCGGCGAGGATCGCCTGCTTGCGCGCCTCGGCGGCAGTCTCGAGCGCCGTCTCGCCGTTGACGGCATCGACCACGGCGAGCACGACGTCGATGTGAAATTCGCCGCCGAGCGCCCGGTCGGTGGAAAAGGTCTGCAGGATCGGCCCGGGATCGGCGAGCCCGCTGGTTTCGATCACGATGCGGCCGAACGGCGGCACCGCGCCGCGCTCGCGCTCGAAAACGAGCCGGCGCAGCGCGACCTGCAGGTCGGTGCGGGTGATGCAGCAGACGCAGCCGTTGCCGAGCAGCACCGTCTCGTCGGCGCTGGCGCGCACCAGCGCATCATCGATGCCGACGGCGCCGAACTCGTTGACGATCACCGCCGTGCCTTGGCCTTGCGGCGAGGCGAGGAAGCGGCGCAGCAGCGTCGTCTTGCCGGCGCCGAGGAATCCGGTGACGATGGTCACCGGGATGCGCGCGCCGCGCTCACGCCGGAGCCTGCGCCCGAACGGGCCGGCCTCGCGCGAGGGGAAGAGGCCGAGCATGACGGGTCAGCAGCCGTGGCTCGACATCAGAAATCCATCTCCAGCGTGTAGAGCCCGCCGATGTGGCGGTCGACGGCGTACACGATGGCGCGTTCGTCGACGAACACGTCGTTCATCTGGATGGTGCCGGTCGGCGCGCCGGGCGGCGCCGGCGGCAGGAACACGCCGATTTCCTTCGGCTGGTACGGATTGGCGATGTCGTAGGCGCGCAGCCCGCCGTTGAAGAAGGTCCCGAGCACGATCTGGTCGGAGTGCCAGGAGGTCGGCAGCGGCACGTTCTCGTGGATGTTGTGCGCGCCGAAGCGGCCGGCGGCGGCGAAGATCGTGTAATCGGGCACCGGGCAGGTCGCGATCGGCACCAGATTGGTCTCCTCGCGCGCATCTAGCACCCAGATGAGCTTCGGCCAGTCCTTGCAGTTGTTTTCGGTCGACTCGTCGGTCACCAGCATGAGGCCGCGATCGAACAGCGGCACCACGGTGTGCATGAAGCCCGTATAGGGCGGCGAGTTGGTCCAGCTCGAGACCTTTTTGGGGTTCGCCTTGTCGGAAATATCGAGCACGAACATGCCGCCGTCGATGTAGCCGAGGTAGCAGCGGTCGGCGCGCTGCGGATAGACGTTGGTGTTGTGGGCGCGAAACCCCTTGTCGATCGGGGCCCGCGGCGGCGGCCGCACGTTGTCGCCCTGCCGGGTGCCGGGCATCCACCAGCGGCCGACCTCGACAGGCTTCGACGGATTGCGCACGTCGACGCAGCGATAGAACTGGTCGTCGCGTGGATCGGTCGGAACGAAATCGCGCGAGCCGGACGCGCAATGGACGTATTCGCCGTCGCAGAACCAGAGCTGATGCACGCCGCGCGAGGTCGGCCCGGAGCAGTCGAAGAACGAGATCGATTTCGGGTTCTCGGGCTTTGAAATGTCGAACAATTCGAAGCCGGCGGGCTGCGCACCCTTTTTGGTGGTCTGATACGCCACCGCCATCATGTTGCCGCAGGTCTCGAGCGAATTCGAGCGCATCTCGGCGTGCGGCAGATCGGTCTGGCACACGATTTTCGGCCGGCGCGGATCGGACACGTCGAGCGCGGTGAAATTCTTCGGCGCGCTTTCGTGCGCGAGCCAGATGATGCGCCGCCCGTCCGGCGCGATCTGCACCGACATGCCCTCGCCCATGCCGCCGAAGCCCGCCAGCATATCGTGCGCCAACAGCTTGAAGTTCCAGGTGACGGGTTGATAGCCCGTGGTCAGCGGGCCGGTCTGCGTAGCAGCCATTACTGGTTCTCCTGCGGGAATTGTCAGTCTCGGTGGGCGATGGTCGTTGCGGGGCGCGGCCGAAGGCGGCGAACCCGCTTCGTGGCGCGCCGCAATGACGGCGTCAAGTTTACGCTGCCGAACGGGCGCGTTCCATGAATTCCGGCCGCAGCGCCTTGCTCCAGTCCGGGATGGCGCCGATCTTCTTGTCCTTGAGCAAAATCTCCGCCTGCGCCTGCATGTACGGCGTAAGGTCGCCCGGAAAGCCGGGGTCGACCTCGACGCGTGACAGCGCCGTCGAGAACACGTCGGGCGAAATCTTGTAGCCCTTGTCGGCGTAGAAAGCGTAGATGACGTCGGCGACCTTTTTCGGGTCGTGCTTGAAGTCGTGCGCGGCGTCGAGCCAAGCCTTGAGGTAGGCGACGGCGGTGTCGGGGTGCTGGTCGACGAATTCGGGCGTGGCGGCCATGAAGACAGGCATGGGATCGACCCCGGAGAAATCGATGAGATCGCTGCCGAAGCCGTCGGCCACCGCGATGACGTTATAGGGCTCGACGTTCACCATGGCGTCGACCGTCTTGGCGGCGAGCGCCGCCACCATGTTGGTCACGTCCATGCGGATTTCCTGGTAGTCGCCCCGGTTGAGGCCGTGCTGCGGCATGATGGTGTCGGCGAACACGTTGCCGACCGAGGAGCCGGTCTGGTTGGCGATCCTGCGGCCGCGCAGCTGTTCGACCTTGGTAATGTTCAAATCCCTGCGCGTCGTGATGCGCGCGGTCTTGCCGACGTGCTCGATGAGCGCGATCGCGACCAAGCCGCCCTTGTTGCTGCCGATGATGAAGGACTGGCCCGCATAGGTGCCGAGATCGACTTGGCGCGCCACCATTTGCTGCATGGTGAGGTTGCCGGAGGGAACGGCGAACTCCTCGACCGCGAGGCCGTGCTTCTGCAGATAGCCGGATTTCATCAGGTAATAGGTCGGCATGCCCCAGATGTTGGTCTGGTAGCCCTGGCGGATGGTCTCGGCCGCCGCGACGCGGTGCGGCGCGCCGAGGCCGATCGTCAGCACGCCGGCGCCCGCCGCGGCGAGGCACCCTCGTCTCGTCAGCATCGACTGTCTGGTCATGGTGTCGTCCTCCGGGCCCCGATCCGTTGCGCAAGCCTGCCGCGCTTACTATTCCTGTTGCATGCCGAATTCCTTGATGCTCGCCGCGACATCTTCGGACGTCTTGTCGATGACCGCGGCGAATTCCTGCGGCGTCGACGAGATGGGGATCGAGCCGGCCTTTTCGATCATCGCCCGATAGTCCGCCGACGCCACGATCGACGCGATGTGGTCGTTGAGCGTCTTGACGATCGGCGACGGCGTGCCGGCGGCGGCGCAGACGCCGAGCCAGCCGATGCGGACGAAATCGATCCCCTTCTCCTTCAGCGTGGCGACCTCGGGCAGGCCGTTGAGCCGTTGCGGGCTGGTGGTCGCCAGGATCTTGAGCTGTCCGCCGCGATATTGCGGCACGACCGCCAGCGTCGGCGACGCATAGAAATTCACCCGCCCGGCGACTAGCTCCTGCACCACCTGCGGTCCGCCGCGGAACGGGATGCGGTTCATGGTGATGCCGGTGATCTTCTCCAGCTGCCGGGCCACGATCTCCTGCGCGGAGCCGGCGCCGACCGTGGCGTAAGTGACATCGCCCGGATGCGCCTTGGCGTAGGCGATGAAGGATTCGAAATTATCGGCCGGGATCGAATTCGACAGCGCCAGGCCGTAATAGTACTCGGCGATCAGCGAAACCGGCGCGATGTCGCTGAGCTTGTAGCCGGCGTTGCGATAGACCGCGACGTTGATGGGCTCGAAATGCGTGCAGAGCAGGAGGGTGTAGCCGTCGGCCGGCTGCGCGATCAGGTCGCGCGTCGCCATGATGCCGCCGGCGGCCGGCTTGTTCTCGACGAAGACGCGCTGGCCGAAGGCTTCGCTGAGCCTGTCGGCGATGAAGCGGGCCGGGATATCGGTCGGGCCGCCGGCGCCGAAGCCGACCAGCAGCCGGATCGGTCGGCTCGGATAGGTTTCCGCGGCGTTCGCCGGCGCCACCAGCGGCGCGGCCAACGGCGCCAGCGTGAACGCCAGCGCCGCAAGAAGCCGTCGCAGCGCCGCAACCGGGCCTGACATGTCAGCTCCCGTCATGCGCGCTGCCCCGCATCCTGACCGAGCAGGCGCAGCAGCTCCTTCTGATAATCGAGGAATTCGACGCTGAGCGGATCGCGCGGACGCTTGAGCCCGATCGCCACCTCGGTCTTCACCGAGCCCGGATGCGGTGTCATTACCACCACCCGGTCGGCGAGATAGACCGCTTCGGCGACGTTGTGGGTCACGTAGATCACCGTCTTGCGCGTCGCGCGCCACACCTCGGCGAGCAACCGTTGCATGTCGTCGCGGGTCAGGGCGTCGAGCGCCGCGAACGGCTCGTCCATCAACAGCACCGCCGGATTGTAGGCAAGCGCCCGCGCGATCGCGACCCGCTGCTGCATGCCGCCGGACAGATGATGCGGATAGGAGCGGGCGAAGTTTTCGAGCTTCACCAGGCGAAGCTGCTCGAGCGCGATGGCCTCCCGCTCCGCCTTCGGCAAGCCCTTCATTTCCAGGCCGAAAGTCACATTGCCGAGCGCGGTGCGCCACGGAAACAGCTGGGCGAAATCCTGGAACACGACGCCGCGATCCATGCCGTAGCCGCGCACCAGCTCGCCGCCGATGCGGATCTCGCCGGCGGTCGGCGTCAGGAATCCGGCGATGATGTTGAGCAGCGTTGATTTGCCGCAGCCGCTCGGGCCGACGATGCAGAGGAATTCCGCCGCCTCCAGGCCGAAGCTCACGCCGCGAACGCCCGGCACGGTGCCGGCCGGCGTGTCGTAGATCAGCGTGATGTCGCGCGCCTCGATATGGGCCATCGCCGCTTCCTGCGCCGCTTCCCCGCAACTAACATCGGCGCGTCTGTGGCGCCCTGCGACTGCGGGCTATGTGCCAGAAGCCCTCGCGCGCGGCCAGTCGGAAACGAGGACGTGCAAGCATGAAAACGATTTCCGAACCCGGCGGCGGCATGATCGCGATCCTGGCCTTGGCGCTTGCCGTCGCCGCGACGGCGCCGGCGTGGCCGCAGGCTTATCCGAGCCGGCCAATCCACGTGATCGTCGGCTTTGCGCCCGGCGGCAGCGGCGACATCTTCGCGAGGCTGATCGGGGCAAGGCTTGCGGTCGAGCTCGGCCAGTCGGTGGTGGTGGAGAACCGCGCCGGCGCCGGCGGCACCATTGCGGCCCGCGATGTCGCCAATGCGACGCCCGACGGCTATCTGCTGTCGGCCGGCCAGACGCCCGAGATCGCCATCAATCCATACTTCATGAAGGACGTCGGCTACGATCCGCTGAAGGACCTGCAGCCCATCGCGCTCGCCGGCGTCGTGCCGCTGGCGCTGGTCGTTCCCGCCGCCGCGCCCTATGCGAGCATGGCGGAGTTCGTGACATTCCTGCGCACCAGCGATCAGCCGGTGACCTTTGCCTCAGGTGGCGTCGGCACGTCCGGCCATCTCGCCGGCGAACTGATGAAGCTCAAGCTCAACAACAGGCTTACGCACGTGCCCTACAAGGGCGCCGGACCGGCGCTGAACGACCTGATCGGCGCTCACGTCGACTTTTATTTCCCCGGCTTCATCGCCGCCATGCCGATGATGCAGGCCGGCAAGCTGAAACTGCTGGCGGTGGCGACCGCCAAGCGCTCGCCGGCCGCGCCCGGCATCCCGACGGTCGCCGAGAGGACCGGCATCGCCAATTTCGATTTCACGCTGTGGACCGGATTCTTCGGTCCGCGCGGCACGCCGATGCCCCTGGCGAGGCAGCTCAACACCGCGATCAACACGATCCTGCTCGAGCCCGACATCAAATCGCGGCTGCAGAAGGCCGGCGCCGACGTGGCGGCCTTGTCGATCGACGATTTCGCCGCTTTCGTTCGGGCGGATATCGACAAGTATCAGCAGATCATCAAGGAAGCCGGACTGAAGGCGGAGTAACGCGCTTGCGGGCGGCGTGTCGCGTCAGCCCTTCGGCGTGCGCGCCATGCCCCAGCGATAGATGGTGGCGCGCTCGATCGAGCCGAACACCAGGCGTTCGGTGACGAAGCCGATGGCGCCGATGACGACCAGCGCGGCCAGCATCACGTCGGCGTCGAGATATTCCTTGGCGTCGAAGATTACCCAGCCCAAACCCCAGCCGGACGCCGCCAGCATCTCGGCGCCGATGACGGCGATCCAGGAGCGCAGGAAAGACTGCCGCAGTCCGGCGATGATGAACGGCGAGGCGCCGGGTATGATCACCTTCCAGAACAGCGCGCGCTCGTTGGCGCCCATGGCGCCGGCGGCACGCAGCCAGATCGGGTTGACCGAACGCACCCCCGACCAGGTGTTGAGCAGCATCGGAAACAGCGCCGCGTAGAACACGATGAGGATGGTCACCGTGTTGCCGAGCCCGAACCAGAGGATGAACACTGGAATCCACGCCAGCGAGGGAATCGGCATCAGCGCGCTCGCCAGCGGCAGCACGAAATGCTCGACCGGCCGCGAGCGGCCCATCAGCACGCCGAGCGGCAGGCCGACCGCAACCGCAAGCCCGAAGCCGCACAGCACGCGATAGAGCGTCGCACCGGCGTGACCCAGCATGGTGCCGTCGAGCAGCATGCCGACGAGCGTGCGCGCGATGGTGCCGAGCGGCGGCATCAAGGCCGGCGCAAAATGTCCGCTGCGTGCGACCGCCTGGTAGATCGCCGCCACCACCATGAGGGTGATGGCGCCGCGCCGCAGCGATCGGATGCGCTCGGCCGTCATGACGCCATCATGCCCCAGCGCACCACGGTGAACCGTTCCAGCGGCTCGAACACCAGCTTCTCCAGCGCCAGCCCGATCAGCGCGATGACCGCGATGCCGGCCAGCATGACGTCGGTGTTGAGGAATTCCTGGGCGCCGAAGATGAGCCAGCCCAGTCCCCATGGCACGGCAGCCAGCATCTCGACCGCGACCAGGATGCGCCACGCCTGCGCCAGGCCGAGCCGCAACCCGGTCAAGATGTAAGGCAGCGCGCCGGGCAGAATGACATGGCGGAACAGACGGCGGTCGTCCGCGCCCATCGCCTGCGCCGCGCGCACCCAGATGTCCTTGACGGCTTTCACGCCGGTCCAGGAATTGAAGATGATCGGAAAGGCCGAAACGAATCCGACCAGCAGGACGGCCGGCACGTTGCCGGGACCGAACCACAGCAGGAACAGCGGCGCATAGGCGAGGCCGGGCAGCGGCGCACCGATGCTGACGAGCGGCAGCAGAATATCTTCGGCGCGGCGCGTGCGCCCCATCAGGACGCCGAGCGCAACGCCGATCAGCGCCGCCAGCGCGAAGCCGGCGCTGAGGCGAACGAGCGTATCGAAGGCGTGATGCGGCAACACGCCGTTGAGCGTGAGCCGCACGAACACGGCGGCGATCGCTTCCAGCGGTGGGAAGAACTGCGCCGGGAACAGGCCGAGATGGGCGACGATCTCCCACAGCGCGCCGACCGTGATGAAGGGGAACGCGTTGCGCGCAAGGCGCCGCCACAGCCCGGCGTCGGCGGCGGCTGCTGCGCCGGCGGCGGGCGCGATGTCGTGACGCTCGGCCAAATCGTGCATGAGGAGAACTGCGGATCCACCCGCCCGCGGCGTCCGGGGCGAACCGATCGCGGGCGTCCGATAAGCATAGTGCCGCGCGTCGGCCGGCCACAAGCCGCGTCGCCGTTCGGTTGCCGCGCCGCGCGGAGGCGCGCGTGCGGCCGTTGCAGTGGCCGCGTGCTGTGATAGGAGAACGCCCGACAGCACAGGAGTTTGGCATGGCTAGCAAGAACACGCAGAAGATCGGCTGGATCGGCGTCGGCCGCATGGGCCTGCCCATGGCCGAGCGGCTCATCCAGGCGGGCCATGACGTCTCGATCTGGAACCGCACGCGCGCAAAAGCCGAGCCGCTGGCGAAGATCGGCGGCAAGGTGGTCGACCATCCGTTTGAGCTCAAGAACGTCGACGTGCTGTTCTCGATCGTCGCCACCGGCAAGGACGTGCAGGAGGTGCTGTACGGCAAGAACGGCGTGTGCAGCCAGGGCGGCAAGCTGCCGCCGGTCGTGGTCGACTGCTCGACCATCGCGGTCGAGGAATCGGCCGCGATCCGCGACAAGCTCAAGCAGCTCGGCGCGGACTTCGTCGCCGCGCCGGTGAGCGGCAACGCCAAGGTGATCAAGGCCGGCAAGCTCTCCGCCGTGGTGTCCGGCCCGGAGGCCGCCTGCAAGATCGCGACGCCGCTGATCGAGGTGTTCGCACCGCGCGGCGTGTCCTATGTGGGCGAGGGCGAATTGGCGCGCGTCTGCAAAATCGCGCACAACGTCATGCTCGGCGTCGTGATCGAGAATCTGATCGAGATCACGCTTCTCACCAACAAGATGGGCGTGCCGCGCCACGCCTTCCTCGCCTTCCTCAACAACGGCGTGATGGGCTCGATGTTCACGCGCTACAAATCGCCGGCGCTGGTCAACTGCGACTGGACCACGACCTTCACGCCCGAACTGCTGCGCAAGGATCTCGATCTCGGGCTGGCGCTTGCCCGCGACTGGGATGTGCCGATGCCGGTGACGGCGGCGACTAGGGAAGTGCTGCAAGGCCATTTCGGCGCCGCCATGCTGCAGAAAAATCCCGAGGAATACCTGCAGAAGGATTTCGCCGCGCTGGCCGAGACCATGGCGCTCGCCGCCGGCATGAAGCTCGCGAGCGAGAATAAGAGCGTGCCGACGGGGTTGGAGAGTTGACAGGCTCGCCGCGCGCGGCCGCACCTCGGGAAACGACTATGCGATCGCGCTCGCCTCGCCTGCTTGCGTTCGCTCTGAGCCTCATGGCGGTCCTTGCCGTCACCGCCGCCGCAGCGGCGGCACCGGCGTGGCCGGTGCGGCCGGTCAGGCTCATCCTGACGCTCGGGGCAGGGAGCGGCACCGATATCGGCGCGCGGCTGCTGGCGGAACGTCTCGCCAAGCGCTGGGGCCAGCCGGTCGTGGTCGAGAACCGTCCGGGCGGCGATGGCATCGTCGCCATCAACGCCTTCGTCAGCGCCCACGACGACCATGTGCTGTTGTTTTCGCCGTCCTCGGCATTCACCGCGCATCCGTTTCTGCACGACAATCTGCCCTATAAGCCGAGCGACCTCGTCCCCATCACGCGGGTGTCCAACACCATCATCGCCATCTCGGTGCCGGTCGGCCTGCCGGTCGATACGCTCGATGACCTGGTGGCGTTGGCCCATTCCGAGCCCGGCAAGCTCAACTGGGCGGGCGTCACCGGCGCCCACGAATTCGTGTTCGCCGGTTGGCTCAAGCGCCGCGGCCTGAACATGACGGAGGTGCCGTACCGCAACCCGGTCGATGCCGCCAACGATCTCGCCGAGGGACGCGTGCAGGTCTACCACGCGGCGCTGGCCATCGTGCGGCCGCAGCTCGAGGCCGGCAAGATCAAGCTTCTCGCCGTGACCAACACGGTGCGCGCGCCGAGCGAGCCGAAGATTCCGAGGGCGGAGGAAGCCGGCTACCCGGCGCTCACCCTCGACGGCCTGGTCGGCCTGTTCGGCCCGACCGGAATGCCGCTGGAGCTGCGCGAGCGCATCACCTCCGACATCCGCGCGGTCACCGACGCGACCCTCGAGGACCGCATGACCATCACGGGCCAGCTCATGAACATCGGCGGGCCCGAGGACTTCGCCAGATCGATCGACGAGCAACGGGCCCTGATCGCCGCATCCGCAAAGGAACTCGGTATCCAGCGGCTGGAGTGAACCGCGGCTGTGAGCGCGACGCCGCCGTCAGGGCGAAGGATTCTTGATATCCGTCTGCACGCTGACCGCCATCTGCCATTGACCGTTGCGCTTCACCCAGACGCGGGCGGCGCGGTAGGGCGGGCGCGAATTGTCCGGCATGACGTGGGTCGCGATCATGGCGGCGCCGTCTTCGTAGACCGAGAGCCGCATCGCTTCAACTTCGCCGACTGTCACGGCGGCGTCGGCGTCCTTCTGGCGCTTGATCGCGGCGATGCGGTCTGATTTGGCGATCGGCGGGCGGCCGCTGCCGTACAGCACGAACTCGTCGGCGATGTGCTTGGACCATTCGTCGGCATCGTGGGCAAGCACCGCCTTCTCGAGCGCCTGGAACGAATTGACGATGTCCTGTTCGGCCGGCGAACGCACCCGATAGGGGACCGCCTGGCAGGGATTTTTGCATTCGGAGGATTTGGCTTCACCGCTCGGCGCCGATGCGGGAGCGGGCGGCGGCTCGGCCGCAAGCACGGCGTCCTGCATCAGCAGCACGCGCCAGGCGCCCTTCTGCTTGGCCCAGATGTCGAGGAAGAACGCGTCGCTACCGGACGCGGTTTTGCGGTGCCCGGCGACCATGGCGACGCGGCCATAGATGTTCACCTTGGCATCGCTCGCCGGCGCGTCGGCTGCGGCCTTGAGGTTGGCAAGAAAATCCTTGCGCGGATGCGCCTTGCCGTTCTCGTCCACGAAACTGAACTGCAGCGAGAGCACGCGGCGGGCGATCGATTTGTTGCCGGCGCGGATGGCGTCGGCCAGCGCCTGATCGGCGGCGCGGACCTGGTCCTCGCCCGGCACCGTCTGCGCCCTGAGATCGGCGAGAACGGCGATCAGCGCGCCGGCAACGAGCACAACCAGCCCCCATCGCTGCGCGGCGCCTAGCATGGCCCCTCCCGGCGGACTCCAACACACGACGCCGTAACGGCCGCCCCGGATCGGCGCGCACCCACCATGACATCATCCGGTGAGGGCGCTCAAGACAGCGGCGGCGGTCGCGACGCCGCGCCGCAGCCGGTGCGGCGCCTCGACGTGCCCGCGCCGCGGTTTATTGGGGCTGCTGAGGACTCTTGGTATGCCTCACGGTGTGACCGCGGCCGTGGCGGTGAACCCTGGCATGCCTGCCGCCGCGGCTACCGCCTATGGCCATGCGGCATTCCGGGCCGAGCTGCGCCCGCTTCGCCCTCATGCACGCGGCCGTCCGCCCTCGGTCGGGAATGAATTCGCTGCAAAGCCGCATGGCATCCGGGGTGCAGGCCTGCTGGACATCCGCCCCCTGGGCGCCGGCGCCGTTGAGGCCGCAAAGGATTGCGCCGACCGGCAACGCCAGCCAGCAAACGACATGTATGATCCGCATTTGGTCCTTCCGCGTCTTGAGCTTTTTTCGCTCAGGGCGGAAAGTAGCGGCACTCCAAAGCGCAGTCGATGGCCTGTGTGAAAAAGTTTGCCGCAAGCTCGTGGACAACCGCCGCGAGCGCCGGCGCTGGCGGCGGACCTGCGCCAAGTCCGTCAATGCAGGCCCGTCAATGCGGGGCCCAGCCAAAACTCCGCTGGGCGCGATAGCGATCCCGCGAGAGGTCGACGCCACACGGCGCGATCGCGCTCTCGGTGATCTCGGCCGTGACGTTGTCGAAGGCCATGTGACGGCAGAATATCCCGTCCGGCATGGTGTAGACGACGGCGCCGACCGGCCTGGCGTCGCGCGCCGCCATCGCCGAGCTCACCAGCGGCCCGATCGCCGCATGGCCGCCGAGCAGCACAGCGCCGGCGAGCAACACCGCAAACAGCGACGAGACGATGACGGTGCCGAGCGAATGCTCGCGTCCGTGCGCGAGGCGGGCCGGCGAGCGTCCGCGCGCTTGCGTCGCGACGTCGGCGGGATTCGCTGCGGCAAACCGCGACGCCGTTTCGGCGCCTGCTTTTCGGCGTGGGGGCATATCGGCATAAAGCCGCAGAAAAGTTGAGCCGCCGATAAAAAATATTCTCGAATTTAATGATTCAATTTGAATGTACCGCGCCTCCCCCCTCCCCCGCGGCGGCGATCCCGCGGCGCGTTTGCCTCCCTTCCCGGGCCGCCCCAATCGGTGAAATAATCGTCCGGCAGATCGGCCCGCACCGCCGTCACGGAGGCAAGCTTGCTCACCGCTGCCCGCAACGAAATGCTCACCCGCGTCGGGCCGGGCACGCCGATGGGCGAATTGCTGCGCCGCTACTGGCAGCCGATCGCCGGCGCCAGCGAGCTTGATGCCAATCCGATCAAGCCCGTTCGCCTCATGGGCGAGGATCTCGTGCTGTACCGCGACCGCGGTGGCCGCTACGGCCTCATCGACCGCCACTGTCCGCATCGCCGCGCCGACATGGCCTGCGGCTGGGTCGAGGACACCGGCATCCGCTGCTCCTATCACGGCTGGCTGATGGACGAGACCGGCCGCTGCCTCGAACAGCCATTCGAGGACACCGCCAGTCCGAAACCGTCGAAGGCCGGCTGTGACACCACGGCCTATCCGGTCAAGGAATGCGCCGGTCTCCTGTTTGCGTATCTCGGCCGGCTGCCGGCGCCCGAATTGCCGGTGTGGGAGCCGTTCACGTGGGCGAACGGCTTTCGCGAGATCGTGCTCGCCGACGTGCCGTGCAACTGGTTCCAGTGCCAGGAAAACTCCATCGACCCGGTGCACTTCGAATGGATGCACGACAACTGGGGCAGCCGCCTGCGCGGCGGCGACGCCAACGCGGCGCCCAAGCATCTCAAGCTCAAGTTCGAGGCGTTCGAGCATGGCTTCATCTACAAGCGCGTGCGCGAGGGCCAGAGCGAGCAGGACCGCTACTGGACGGTCGGCCGCGTCGCGCTGTGGCCGAACGCCTTTTATCTCGGCAGCCATTTCGAATGGCGGGTGCCGGTCGACGACGAGAATACGCTCAGCGTGGCCTGGTTCTTCGTGCGCGTGCCGAAGGGCCGCGAGCCCTATGTGCAGGAGCGGGTGCCGACCTGGACGAGCCCGCTCAAGGACGAGAACGGCCGCTGGATCACCAGCCATGTCATCAACCAGGACATCCTGGCCTGGGCCGGCCAGGGCCGCATCGCCGACCGCACCAGGGAGAACCTGCGCTCGAGCGACGTCGGCATCGCCATGATGCGCAACCGCTTCTTTGCCGAGATCGAGACCATGGCGGCCGGCAGGGAGCCGGGCGGCATCGTCCGCAGCGCCAATGCGGCGCAGTCGATCGCACTGCCCAACATGGCGCGCGAGCTCAACACCGAAGGCATCGCGCTCGCCGATTTCGACAAGCACCCGCTGCTGCGCCAGCGCCTCAAGGAATTCCGCCACCACTACGGCCAGCCGCCGGAAGTGCGGCGGGCGTTTGTCGAGGCGATGGGGATTGCGGGGGCGTAAGCCCTCACCCAACGGTGGTGCCTGTGAGTCCGGCGCTGCCCTCTCCCGCGAGGGGAGAGGGCACAACGATGAAAGCCCCGATTTGTGCGCGGCGGCCGATGCCGAGTCCCCCCGTCATCGCTGAGGCGCGAGCGAAGCGAGCCTCGAAGGATGCGGCCGAGACGCCCGGGCCGACGTTTACCTGCACAGGTATGGGCTATATTTGAATCATGCGCACCCAGGTCGCGATCATCGGCGCCGGGCCGGCGGGATTGCTGCTCGGCCAGCTCCTGCACAAGAGCGGCATCGACACCATCGTCCTGGAACGGCAGACCGCCGAGCACGTGCTCGGCCGCGTGCGCGCCGGCGTGATCGAGCAGGGCACCATGGACCTGCTCGACGCGGTCGGCGCCGGAGCGCGCATGCACGAGGACGGCTTGGTCCATGACGGCGTGCAGATCTGCGTCGATGGCGTGCGCCATCGCCTGTCCTTCAAGAAGCTGACCGGCAAGAGCGTGATGGTCTACGGCCAGACCGAGATCACCAGGGATCTGATGGAGGGCCGCGCCGCCACCGGCGCGCCCACGCTCTATGCGGCGCACGAGGTCCGGCTGCACGACGTCCTCGGCGACACGCCGCGGGTGACTTATCGCGTCGACGGCCAATCGCACGAGATCGCGTGCGACTTCATCGCCGGCTGCGACGGCTTTCACGGCATCAGCCGCAAAAGTGTGCCGGCGCGCGCCATCACCGAGCACGAGCGTGTCTATCCGCTCGGCTGGCTCGGCATTCTCTCCGACACGCCGCCGGTCTCCGACGAGTTGATCTACGTGCACCACCCGCTCGGCTTTGCGCTGTGCTCGATGCGCACGCCGACGCGCAGCCGTTACTACCTCCAGTGCAGCCTTGCCGAAGACATCGACGCCTGGCCGGACGAGCGCTTCTGGGAGGAGCTGCGGCCGCGGCTCGACGACGAAGCGCGCGAGCGCCTCGTCACCGGGGCGTCGATCGAGAAGAGCATCGCGCCGCTGCGCAGCTTCGTCGCCGAGCCGATGCGCTTCGGCCGGCTGTTCCTCGCCGGCGACGCCGCCCACATCGTGCCGCCGACCGGCGCCAAAGGCCTCAATCTTGCGGCCAGCGACGTGCGCTACCTGGCGCAGGCGCTGGTCGAGCACTACGCCGAGAAATCGGACGCCGGCCTCGACCACTATTCCGCTCGCGCGCTGGCGCGGGTGTGGAAGGCCGAACGCTTCTCCTGGTGGATGACCACGACGCTGCACAAGATTTCCGAGAACCCGTTCGATCAGAAACTGCAGCTGGCCGAGCTCGGCTATCTGTTCCAGTCGCGCGCCGCCGCGACGGCGTTTGCCGAGAATTATGTCGGCCTGCCGTATTGACCGATGCGGATCGGGCGGCGAATTGACAGCACCGGTCCGCTCTGTTGCAATCCGCCTCGCCGGGCGGGAGGACTTTTATGACAACCAAAGAACCGGTCCCTGCTGCGCCCCCGCATGGCCGGCCGTCGAAGCGGCAGCGCCACCGCGCGAATGCCGCCGCCAAGAGCCTGGCCAATGCCGAGCGCAGCGAGACGAGCGCCCGAACCGCGCTGGTGCTGGGCGGCGGCGCTCCCAACATGGCGCTGATGGCGGGCGCGCTCGCGGCGTTCGAGGAGCGCCATGTCGTGTTCGACGTGGTGTCCTGCTCGGGCGCCGGCAGCCTCGCCGGCCTGCTGTGGCTCGCGCCCAAAAGCGGCGATCCCGCCACTGCGCTGCGCAGCGTCACGACCATGAGCGTCAGCGACGCGATCTACCAGCAGTTTCCCGTCAACTACAAAGTCTTTCAGAAGCCCGGCACTCTGGCCGACCTGTGGCGCAACGCGATGGCGGCCAATCCCTTCTTCAAACTCAATGCGACGCAGTACGAGCAATCGGCGCCCTACGCCTTTGCCATGGACTGGATGCTGCTGTGGGCCGCGTCAATGTCGCCGAGCGGGGTCCATGCCGCGAGCTGGGGCCTGTGCCAGCCGACGCCGTTCGCCGAGCAGATCATCGATTTCGAGAAGCTCAAGCAGATCACGCCCTATTTCTACCTCAACGCGTATAACGCGACCAAGGAGATCATCGACGATTTTCCCAAGGAGAAAATCACGCTCGAGCATTTTCACGCCGCGCTGGCTTTTCCGTTCATCTACGGTCCCTACAAATTGAACAACGATCTGTACTACGAGGGCGCGGTGGTCGATTGCCTCAATTTCAAGGACCTGGTCGAGAAGCATACGGGCCTCGAGACCATCGTGGTGTTCGACGTGCTCGGCGTCGACACGCTGATCCGCGCGCCGCGCAATCTCTACGACTCCTGGGTGCTGTCGATGATCATTCCGCTGGTCAAGACCGCCGAGGACAATCTCGAGTTGTTTGCGCTCAAGCACAACAACGGCTGGAGCCGCGCCGAGGGCGCCAAGACCGATCTGCTGAAGATCGCATTCGACATCCCGGAAGATCACTTGGCCGAAGTGCTGGACTGGTCGGCATCGAACGCGACCCGGCTGTTCGACACCGGCTTCAAGGCGGGACTGAGTTTCTGCGACGCCAACGCCGGCAAGTTCAGCTTTGCGCCGGGGCGCGGCTGACGCGGCTGCGGCCGGAACTCGCCTGGCGTAGTTTGTTTGGCGTGAAAATTTGGCGCCGCTTGCGTCCGTGCTATCTGTTTGACGAGCCGTCCCGGTATCGGGGCGGCGAACCGTGTAACGAGTAACCGCGATGCGATGCCCGAGCTGCGCGGTCGAGGTTCCTGAGGCAAGCCGGTTCTGCAACGCCTGCGGCACCGCGCTGCCGGTGCAATGCCGCGACTGCGCGCACAGCAACCCCGCCAGTTCCAATTTCTGCGCCAATTGCGGCTCCCGGCTGCCCGGCGCGCGCGGGCCGGCGCTCGCCGCCGCGGCTGCGCCGTTCGCGACGGCGGCCGGCGCGGCCGAACGGCGCCAGATCACCGTCATGTTCTGCGACCTCGTCGGCTCGACGGCGCTGTCGGCGCAGCTCGACCCCGAGGACCTGCGCGAGGTGATCGCCGCCTATTACCGGGAGGTCGCCGACACGGTCGGCCGCTTTGGCGGCTTCGTGGCGAAATACATGGGCGACGGCGTCCTCGTTTATTTCGGCTATCCGCAGGCCCATGAGGACGACGCCGAGCGCGCGGTGCGCGCGGGGCTCGATCTGATCGATGCTGTGGCCACGCTCGCGGCGCCCGTCTCGCTCAAGACCCGGGTCGGCATCGCGACCGGGCTGGTGGTGGTTGGCGACCTGATTGGCTCCGGCGAAGCACAGGAGCGCGGCATCGTCGGCGAGACGCCGAATCTTGCGGCGCGTCTGCAGGGCATCGCCGTTCCCGACACGGTCGTGATCGCCGAAGGAACGCGCCGGCTGCTCGCCAATCTGTTCGAGCTCGAGGAGCTCGGGCCGCTGCAGTTCAAGGGCCTCGACGCACCGGTACGGGCCTGGGCGGCGCTGCGGCCGAGCGCCGCGGAAAGTCGGTTCGAGGCGCTGCACGCGAGCGGCCTGCTCGCGCTGGTGGGGCGGGAGGAAGAATCAGAATTGCTGCTGCGGCGCTGGTTGAGAGCCAAGTCGCATGAAGGCCAGGTGGTGCTGCTCTCCGGGGAAGCCGGCATCGGCAAATCGCGGCTCACGGCTGCGCTGCTGGAGGGCCTCGTCGACGAGCCGCACGCGCGGCTGCGCTATTTCTGCTCGCCTCAACACACCGACAGCGCGCTTTATCCGGTCATCGCCCAGATGGAGCGCGCCGCGCGGCTCGTACGCGACGACAGCCCGCAAGCCAAGCTCGACAAGCTCGACGCGCTGCTGGCGCCGACCTCGACCTCCCGGGAGGACACGGCGCTCCTCGCCGAGATGCTGTCGCTCGCCAATGACGGACGCTATCCCGTCTTCGCGCTCGCTCCCGAGCAGCGCCGCAAAAGAACGCTCGAAGCGCTCACGGCGCAGGTCGACGCGCTAACCCGCGCCGGTCCGATCCTGATGATCTTCGAGGATGCCCAGTGGATCGATCCGACGAGCCTCGAAGCGATCGGCCGGATCGTCGACCGCATCCGCACGCTTGGCGTGCTGCTGATCGTGACGTTCCGGCCGGAATTCGAGCCGCCCTGGATCGGCCGGCCGCACGTCACGGCACTGACCATCAATCGCCTGGGCCAGCGCGAAATCGACGCCATGATCGACCGGGTGGTCGGCAACATGCTGCTGCCGGCCAACATCCGCCAAGACATCATCGAGCGCACCGACGGCATCCCGTTGTTCGTCGAGGAGATGACGAAGGCCGTACTGGAGGCCGGCAGTCAGCGGGCCGCCGAGCGGCTGGCCGCCGCGGCGTCCTCCCAGGCGCTGGCGGTGCCCGCGAGCCTGCACGCCTCGCTGATGGCGCGGCTCGACCGACTCGGCCCCGCCAAGGACGTGGCGCAGATCGGTGCCGCGATCGGGCGGGAGTTTTCCCATGCGTTGCTCGCCGCGGTGGCGCGCAAGCCGGAGCCGGAGCTCGATTCGGCGCTCGAGCGTCTCATCGCGGCCGGTCTGCTGTTCCGCCAGGGCGAGCCGCCGCATGCAAGCTACCTGTTCAAGCACGCCCTGATGCAGGATGCCGCCTACGGCACGCTGCTGCGCGCTCGGCGCGAGGCGCTGCATGCGCGCATCGCCGAAGTGCACGAGCAGCAATTCCAGGACGTGGTCGAAGTGCGGCCCGAGTTGCTGGCGCACCATCTGGCGCAGGCCGGGTTCGCCGAGCGCGCCATCGGCTTCTGGCTCAAGGCGGCGCGGATCGCGATCGGCCACGGCGCGGTCGCCGAAGCAGCGGCGCAGTTGCATCGCGGCCTCGCCCTGATCGGCCAGATGCCGGACCAGAGCGCGCGGCGGCGCGACGAGATCGAGCTGCAGATCGCGCTCGGCAATGTGCTGATGGCGGCCGAAGGCTACAGCAGCGCGGGGACCGACACCGCGTTCCGCCGCGCCCGCGAGCTTTGCCTCGATGCCGGCGAAACCACGCAGCTCATTCGTGTGTTGTGGGGCCAGTTCACCGGCCATTTCGCCGGCGGCCGCCAGCGCGCGTCGTTGGCGGTCGCCGAGGAGCTACTGGCGCTGTCCGAGCGACTTGGCGACGCCGCCGGCCGGCAAATCGGCCATGCCAGCGCCGGCGCGAGCCTGCTGCATCTCGGGAGCTTCGCCGCGGCCCGCGCCCAGTTCGAGCAGGCGCTGCCGGTCGACGGCGCAACCCAACGCGAGTGGGCGTTCCGCTTCGGTCAATCCGGGCGCGTTGTCGCGCTTTCGTATCAGAGCCTCGATCTGCTGCTGCTCGGCTTTGCCGAGCAGGCCCGGCAGCTCGCCGCGCAATCGGTCGAGGAAGCGGAAAGATTATCGCATCCGCCCTCGCTCTGCTTCGCGCACAGCATCGCCAGCCGGGTCCATTATCTGCGCGGCGACGACAGGGGCTTGGCGGAGCATTCCGCGATGGTCGTCAAGCTCGCCAATGAGCAGGGCCTCGGCCTGTGGCAGGCGCTCGGCAGTATTTATTTGGGCTGGAGCCGAGGCGAGAGCGGCGCCGCCGGCGAGGCCGCCGATCTGATACGCACCGGCCTGACCAGATATCGCGCCGTCGGTTGCGGCCTCGGTCTGCCGCTCTATTTCCTGAGCCTCGCCAAGGTGGAGGCGCGAGCCGGCAACCGCGACGAGGCACTGCAGCTCATCGACGAGGCGCAGGCGGCGATCGATGCCGCCGACGAGCGCTGGATAGCGGCCGAAGTCCATCGCTTCGCCGGCGAAATCGAGCTCACGTCGCCGGCGCCGGATGTGGCGAAGGCGCAGTCGCATTTCGCGCGCGCGCTTACCGTTGCGCGCGAGCAGCAGGCCCGCTCCTGGGAGCTGCGGGCGGCGATGAGCGCGGCGCGGCTCTATTGCGATCAGGGCAGGCGCGATGCGGCCCGCGATCTGCTCGCGCCGATCTACGGCGCCTTCACCGAGGGTTTTGAGATGCCCGACCTGAAGCAGGCCAAAGCCATGCTCGACGCGCTGGCATCGTGAGCGTCATTCAGGCCAAATCCCTTTTCCTCGCCCGCGCCTGTTCGACGAGGAAGCGCGACAGCCGCTCACGCACCGCGTCGGCCGCCTCCGGCGTCCATTTGCGCAAACCCTCGCCGGTCTTCATGCCGAGCTTGCCGGCCTCGACCTTCTCGCGCAGGAACGGATGCGGTCCCGCCGTGCGGTCGAGATGCTGGATCAGCACCTCGGCGATATCGAGCGTGAGGTTGAGCCCGACCAGATCGGATTGCTCCATCGGACCGAGCACGGCGGTGCGCGCGCCAAAACCTTCCTTGACCACGGTGTCGATCGTCTCGGCGTCGCAGACGCCGGCGGCGACCAGCGCGATCGCCTCGCGCTTCATGGCGTGCTGCAGCCGGTTGCCGACGAAGCCCGGAATGTCGCGGCGCACGTGCACCGCGGTCTTGCCGGCCTCGCGCAGGAGCTCGATCGTCCGCTGCACCACCTCGAGGCTCGTCTTTTCGTTCTGGATGATCTCGACCAGCGGCACCAGGTGCGGCGGATTCCAGAAATGCGTGCCGACGACGCGCTCGCGGTGCTTGAGGTTGCGGCCGATCTCGGTCGAGGGAATGGCCGAGCTGTTGCTCGCCAGGATGGCATCCGGCGCGACCGCATCTTCAAGCTCGGCAAAAATCTGCTGCTTGAGCGCCAGCTTCTCCGGCGCCGCCTCGAACACGAAGCTGGCGCCTTGCATTGCCGGCGCCAGCCGCTCGTCGACCGCGATGCGGCGTATGAGCGCCGGATCGTCGCCGAACAGACCCGCGATCGCCTGCAGCCGCCGCGGCAGCGATGCGCGAATTTCCGCCACCGGCTCGAACACGCCGACATCGTGTCCCGCCGCGGCCAGCAGATAAGCAATGCCGTGGCCCATCAGGCCGCCGCCGACAACCCCGATTTTTTGCTGGTTCACGTGTGCGCCTCGCTCGCCATGCAGGAACTGTTATGAAGCTCGAACGTTGTCAAGCCGGCACGATCGCAGAGGAAAATGATGATGCCTATTCTCGCGTGGATCGCGTTCTGGTCTTGCATGATGGGTGCCGCGACGTGCTGGCAGGACGCCGCACTCCCGGTGCGCGTCAAAGTCCATCGCGATCATCCGGCGGTATAGCCGCCATCCACATACATCACCTGTCCGGTGCAGAAATCGGAAGCCGGCGACAACAGATAGATCGCCATCCCGACCAGATCCTCGACTTCGCCAAGCCGGCCCAGCGGAATGCGCGACAATGAGCGGGCGCGCGTCTGCTGGCCGAGTTCGTTGTCACCATACATCCAGGCCGTAAGCTTGGAGCGGAACACCGTGGGCGCGATGGCGTTCACGGTGATGCCGTGTCTGGCCCATTCGGTCGCCAGCACGCGCGTCATCGAGTCGGTCGCGCCCTTGGAGGCGCAGTAACCGGTATAGCCCGAATAGTTGCCGTGCCGGCCGCGCACCGATGACATCAGCAGCACCTTGCCGCGCACTTTTTGCTCGATCCAATAGCTGCCGACGGCCTTGGCCATGAACCAGATGCCGCGCACATTGGCGTCCATCACCGCCTGCCAGTCCTCGTATTCGAGCTCATGAATGAAGCCCGGCTTGTTGAGGCCCGAGGCGACGACGAGCTGGTCGACCCGGCCGAACGCGGCGAGCGCGGCGTCGAGCATCGCCTCGGCGTCGGCGAGCGCATCCGGACGGCGCAGCACGGTCGCGGGCACCCCGCCAAGCTCACGCACCTCGGCAGCGACCGCCTCAAGCTCGCCTTCGGTGCCGGAGGCAAGCAGCACCTTGCCGCCGAGCGCGGTGAGCGCCAGCGCGGTCGCGCGCCCGAAGGTACCCGAGGCGCCGGTGATGATGGCGACCTTGCCGGTGACGTCGAACAGCGAGAGCGGGTTTCGCAGCGGCTCGGAAATCATTTTTGTGTCCCTGTCGTGTATGCGTCATCCCGCGGGGTGACGAGAACCGGCGGACGCAGCTTCAGCCTCCCGTCTCGAAGCGGAACGACTGCGCCGGATCGATCACCGCGACGACGCGCAGCGCGCAGCCCTCACCTTCCGGCCACCGCCACGGAAAGGCGAAAAAGCTGCAGCGCCGGCCGGTGATCTTGTCGATGTCGCCGCCGATATTCTCGATGCCCGGAATGCCGTTGGTCATCATGATCTTGTGCGCCGGCTCCCAGTACGGGAAATCCTCGATGATGTGACGGCCGGTCGCCGCCCGGTATTCGACATCGAGATGCGGCTGCGCCGGGCCCGGGCCATGCGGGCCGAGGAAGGTGCCGAGCGGATGATCAAGCGCCTGCACGTCGATGCCGACCAGTTTGACGCCGCGCTCGACCAACCATTCGGCCGCTTCCTTGTAGAGGCCGGGCGAGTAGGCGAAGTAGTCCGGGTTGTCGCCATATTGGCGGTGGCTTCCGGTGTTGATCATCACGATGTCGTTCTTCTGGATTTTCGGCTCCGCGGCCGCCAGATCCTTCGGCGTGACGACGCCCCATTTTCCCTTCGGGATCGAAACGGCGACGCCGGTGCCGAAGAAACGCCACAGCGGATAGCCGGTCAGCGTCGGCTGATTTTCCGCGACGTGGATCGGCGCATCCATGTGCGTGCCGCGATGCATGATGCCTTCGAATTGCTGCACCAGCAGCCCGTCCTTGGCGTGGAACTCGACGACGCGCACGTTGAGATTGGCGCGCGAGGGCCATTGCGGCATGCCGTGGCCCCACGGATGGCTGAGGTCGAAGAATTGCAGGCCGGCGGCGCTGCGCCGCGATTTGCTTGCCGGCGATTTCGGCGCCGCGCCGCGCTCCAGGCGCAGCTTCCCGCCGCGATCGAGCAGCGCGACCAGCCGAATCACGCAGGCGTCGCCCTCCCGCCATTTCCAGGGAAACCCCTGGAAGGTGCAGCGCTTGCCGCTCAACGCGTCGACCTCGCCACCGACGTTCTCGATGGTCGGGATGCCGGCCTCAAGCAGGGTCTTGTGCGCCGGATTCCATTCCGGAAAGTCGGCGATCGCCTCGCGGCCGGTCGCCGCCTTGTATTCGGGCAGCAGATATTTGATCTGCGGGCCGTTGCGGTGCGGACCAAGCGAGGTCGCCAGCGGATGATCGATGCATGCGGTATCGACGCCGACCAGCTTGACGCGCTTCTTGACGAGCCACGCGGCGGCGCGCCGGCTCAAGCCCGGCGCATAGCCGAAATATTCCTTGCTGTCGGAATATTTGCGGTGCCAGCCGGTATTGATGAGGACAATGTCGCCGCGCTTGATCTGCGGTTTCGCCCGTTCGAGGTCGGCGGGTTCGATCAGCTCCCATTTTGTCTTCGGAATCGAGAGCACGACGCCGGTGCCGAAGAACCGGTCGAGCGGCAGCTCACCGACGGCCGGCGCCCCGGGAATGAGATGGAGCGGCGCGTTCACATGCGTGGAGGTGTGAAAGATCGTCGTGATCTTGTGCGTCATCACGCCCTGCTTGGCGTGATGGGTGATGCGCTCGAGCTTGATCTCCTCGTAGCCGGGGAAGATCGGCGTATACATGCCCCAGCGGTGGCTGAGCTCGTAGAGCTGCAAGCCGCTTTCGGGATCGGTGACAGCCGTCATCTTCCACCCCAGCTATGAGGCCAACGCCTGCGCCAGCAGGTCGAGCGCGGCGGCCGCGAAGGCGCGCATGTTGGCGACGCGATCGGCGCTGCCGGTTTCGAGCGTGATGGCGCGTTCGCTCGCGCCGACCACGGCGATGCAACTGTGGCCGGCGGCATCGCCGTAGCGATTGCCGGTCGGGCCGGTAGCGCCGGTCTCCGCCAGCGCCCAGGTCGCACCGAAACGCTGCCGCGCGGTGCGCGCCAAGAGCAGCGCGTAGGCCTCGGTCGAGGCGCGCATGCCGAGCGGCACCAGGTCAGGCAGGTCGAGCAGTGCGCCGCGAGCCCGCTGGGTGTAGACCACCGCGCCGCCGACGAAATACGCGGAGGCGCCTGGCACCGCGAGCAACGCGGCCGAGATCAAGCCGCCGGTCGAGGATTCGGCGACCACGATGGTCTCGCCTCGGTTCTTGAGCATGAGGCCCATCTGCGCGGCGCGCGGCAGCAGATCCTGCATTGGACGCGATCTCCTCGTTCGCTGACATTGGCGTCAAATGAGCGCGCCGGTTGGCGCGGGCATCATGGGGAGCAATCCCCATCATGTCACATCGAAATGTCACATCGGAAATTGTTTCTCCATCGGGAATTGGCGGCTTGCGGCCCATGCCAAATGGGCGCAGGTTTGCGCCCCACAAGCTGTCCGAGAGCAGCGCGCAAAAGCCGCAAAGGCGGACGGATGACATCAAGGGAGGAATCGACATGCGCGATCGCGCGAGTGTAATGCTCTGTGTGGGTCTCGTCGGTGCAGCTGCTGTCGCGGCTTTTGCGCTGGTCGGCAAACAGGCCCGGGCGGATGACCCCAACAGCGCGCCCAATCCATATCACGTCGTCGACAACTGGGCGAAGCTGCCGGCCGGGCGGGTCTGGGGCATGGCGATCGGCCTCGACATCGATCGCGACGGCACCAGCCTGTGGGTGTTCGACCGCTGCGGAGCAAAAACCTGCACCGGCTCGGACGTCGCGCCGATCCAAAAATTCGACGCCAGCGGCAAGCTCGTGGGGAGCTTTGGCGCCGGCATGTTCAACTGGCCGCATGGTCTTGGCATCGACGGCGAAGACAACGTCTGGGTCACCGACGGCCAGGCTGCCAACGGCAAGGGCCAGACCGTCACCAAGTTCAGCCCGGGCGGCAAGGTGCTGATGACGCTCGGCAAGCCGGGCGTCGCCGGCAGCGGCACCGACGAGTTCAACGGCGTCTCCGACGTGCTGGTCGCTCCTAACGGCGACATTTTCGTCGCCGACGGCCATGGCGATTTCCCGGTGCCGAAAACCAACGACCGCATCGTCAAGTTCTCGAAGGACGGCAAATTCATCAAGACCTGGGGCCACCACGGCTCGGGCCAGGGCGAATTCGACGTCACCCATGGGCTCGCCATGGACTCCGCCGGCCGCCTGTTCGTCGCCGACCGCGCCAACAGCCGCATCCAGATCTACGATCAGGACGGGAATTTCCTGGCGGAATGGCGGCAATTCGGCAGGCCGAGCGGCGTCTATATCCGCAACGACATCCTCTACGTCGCCGACTCGCAATCGAGCGACAAGGTCAACGCGCCGTTCCGTCAAGGCATCCGCATCGGCAGCGTCAAGGACGGCAAGGTGACGGCGTTCATCACCTCGCCGGACGCCAATGAGGAAATGCCCGAGGGCGTCGCCGCCGACAAGGACGGCAACGTGTTCGGCGGCTTCACCACCCACATGAACCTGAAGAAGTTCGCCAAGAACTGACTGTCCAGAACTGACTGACAGAACTGACTGCCGCACGGCGGACCGCGTCTCCGGGTTGCGATGCAGCGCCCGTTCCTTCACTCTCCGGCTTGCGGGGAGGAAGGAACTGGGCTGATGCTGGGCGTCTTTGCGCGGCGGCAGAGCCGCATCCCGACCGAACAGCGAGGCAGGCGATGACCAAGACGCGGCGTTGGGTGGTGCTGTGCACTGTGCTGATGGGGACGTTCATGGCGGTGCTCGACGTCGCCATCGTCAACGTCGCGATCCCGTCGATCCGCTCCGACCTTCACGCCAGTTATGGCGAGATCGAATTCGTGGTGTCGGCCTATACGCTCACCTATGCGTGCCTGCTCGTCACCGGCGGCCGCCTCGGCGACAATTACGGCCGCCGGCTCCTGTTCATCGTCGGGCTTGCGGTGTTCGCCGCAGCGTCGGCGGCCTGCGGTCTGGCGCCGACCACGGAGGTGCTGATCGTCGCGCGGGCGGTGCAGGGGATCGGCGGCGCGCTGATGTATCCGCAGGTGCTGGCGATCATCCAGTTGAATTTCACCGGCGCCGAGCGGGCGACGGCGCTCGGCATTTTCGGTTCGGTCATCGGCATCGCCGCGGTCGCCGGCCAAATCCTCGGCGGCACGATCCTCGCACTCGATCTGTGGCACCTCGAATGGCGGCCGATCTTTCTGGTCAACGTTCCGCTGGCACTGGGCACGATCGCGGCGGCCGTCTTCGTGCTACCGCGCGACGAGCAAACCGATGCGGTCGGCCTCGATTGGGGCGGCGTCGCGCTGGTCACGACGGCGCTGCTTCTTTTCATCGTGCCGGTGCTGGAGGGACGCGAGATGGGCTGGCCGCTGTGGATGACAGCCGGTTTCGTCGCCGCGTTTCCGATGTTCGGCCTGTTTGTCTGGTATGAGCGCCGCTTCGCGGCGCGCGGCGGCCGTGCGCTGGTGCGCATGGAGCTGTTCGCCGACAAAGGCTTTGCGTTCGGCGTGCCGATCGCCGCGCTGTTCATGGCGTCCTATTCCGGCTTCCTGTTCATACTCGCGCTCTATCTGCAGGTCGGGCTCAACTTCTCGCCGCTGCAGTCGGGAATGACCTACACGCCGACCGCGATCGGTTTTTTCATCTCCTCGCTGGCGGCGCCGCGGCTCATTCCCCTGCTGGGCCGCCAGGTGCTCACCGTCGGCTATATCGTCAGCGCGTTCGGGCTCGCCGCGACGGCGACGACCGCCTATGCGGCGGGCGCCCACCTGCACGGCTTCGAGTTGGCGCCGATGCTCCTTGTCGTCGGCCTGGGCAACGGGCTCGGCTTGAGCCCGCTGGTCGGCACCGTGATCGCCGGCCTCGCGCCGCAGGAATCGGGCGCCGGCGCCGGAGTCGTCACCACGACGCTGCAGGTCGGCAACGCGGTGGGCGTCGCCGTCATTGGCCTCCTCTTCTTTACCTTGCTGGGAGCCGGCGCGCCGGGCGCGGCTTACGCCGATGCCTTCGCCTTGACGCTGCCGGCCTGCGCCGCACTGCTGCTCGCTGCCGTCGTGCTGGTGCGCCGGCTGCCGCGCACGCCCTACGAGGTCAGCAACGCCCTGGTCGAGCGCCTGCCGGGATGGAGCGCCGGCTTCGCCTACTCCATGTTCCTCATGACCGGCGGACGATTGGGCGACCGCCTGGTGCACGATCTGGTGGCCCACGTGATCGACCGCCGCATGCAGCGCGTGCGCGAAGCGCCGCAGGCGATCGGCGAGTTCCTGGCATTCCATTTCCGCGCCGCCGAGGCCGATGTCGCCTGGCTGCACTATCTGATGCGGGAAGCGCTGGTGTTCGGCAATCGGCCGGTGCCGGAGGAAAAAGCGCGCCAGGCGGCGGTCGCGGTCCAGGTCCAAGAGGCCCGCGACCGCCAGGCCGCGGGCCTGCTGCCCGCCGATCTCGACCCCGGCCACCTGCGGCTGATGGGCTTCGCCTTGATGAACTACCCGCGGATGCTGCCGCAGATCACGCGCATGACCACCGGCACGACGCCCGAGGACCCGAACTTCGTGACCCGCTGGGAGGCGTTGCTGCGCCACCTCGGCTCGTGGCTCGAACAGGCCGCGGGCCGCAACCGCATCACCGCCGCGCCAGCCGCGAAGGAGCCCTGAGGGAGCTTTGAGCAGCGGCCGCGGCTCATGTTGCGGCCACCGGACCCCGCCGGTATGTAGTACCCGCATTTTCGCGGGTGGCCCGCGAAAAGCGGCGCATACAGGCCCTTCGGCAGGCATCATGGCCCGTCTCGTCATGAAATTCGGCGGAACCTCGGTCGCCGATCTCGACCGCATCCGCAACGTCGCGCGTCACGTCAAGCGCGAGGTCGATGCCGGCCATGAGGTCGCGGTCGTGGTCTCGGCCATGGCGGGCGTCACCGACCGGCTGGTCGGCTGGTGCGAGGGCGCGCTCAAGGAGCGGCGCATTTTCGACGCCCGCGAATACGACGCCGTGGTCGCGACCGGCGAGGAGGTGACGGCGGGCCTGCTCGCCATCACGCTCCAGGACCTCGATATCAACGCGCGCTCCTGGCAGGGCTGGCAGCTTCCGATCCTGACCTCGGAGGCGCACGGCGCAGCGCGCATCCTCGACATCAACGGCGCCGAACTGATCCGCCGCTTCAAGGAACGCAAGGAGGTTGCGGTCATCGCCGGCTTCCAGGGCATGCACAAGGAGACCGGCCGCATCACCACGCTCGGGCGCGGCGGCTCGGATACCTCGGCGGTCGCCATTGCGGCGGCGATCGGGGCCGACCGCTGCGACATCTACACCGACGTCGATGGCGTCTACACCACGGACCCGCGCGTCGTGCCGCGCGCGCACCGGCTCGACAAGATCGCGTTCGAGGAAATGCTGGAACTCGCCTCGCTCGGCGCCAAGGTGATGCAGGTGCGCTCGGTGGAGCTCGGCATGGTGCACAATGTGCGCATCTGCGTGCGCTCGAGCTTCGACCGGCCCGAAGATATCGACGCGCACGGCAGAACGCCCGGAACCCTCATCTGCGACGAGGACGAGATCATGGAAAAGCAGACCGTCACCGGCATCGCCTTCTCGCGGGACGAGGCGCAGATTTCCATTCGCGAGGTCCAGGACAAGCCCGGCGTCGCCGCGGCCATTTTCGGTCCGCTGGCCGAAGCCAACATCAATGTCGACATGATCGTGCAGAACGTCTCGGCCGACGGCAAGACCACCGACCTGACCTTCACGGTGCCGGCGGCCGACTACCAGCGTTCGCTCGACGTGATCGCCCACGCCAGGCCGGCGATCGGCTATGCCCGGCTCGACAGCGCGACCGACGTCGCCAAGGTTTCCGTCATCGGCATTGGCATGCGCAGCCACGCCGGCGTCGCCGCGCAAGCCTTCGGGGCGCTGGCCGACCGCTCGATCAACATCCGCGCCATCACCACCTCGGAGATCAAGTTCTCGCTGCTCATCGATGCGGCCTTCACCGAGCTAGCGGTGCGCACGCTGCATTCGCTCTACGGTCTCGACAAGCCCGCAGCTTGATCGCCCTGCCGGGACCAGCCAACGGCGCGCCCGTAAGCAGGGAATAGCAATGCGAAAGGCGCATTCACGCTGCGGCGCACAATTTTCGGCGCCGTCATACCCGTGTCTTTGGCTTGCGGTTTGCATGCCGCATTCGATATAGGCTTGAGGATGCTCGCCGCGGGCCCGGGGCCTCGGCGGACTTCTCTTCGATCAAACCGGCTGCGATTCGGGCTTCGCTCCGGTCAAAACAAAGCCCAAGGGACCTCACGCCATGCGTGGCGCGCTCGGCGGTCCGCGCGTGCTGTTGCGTCGGCTCCGCGAAGTGATGGCGGATCCGGTCAGCGCGCAGGAACGCCTCGACAAGATCGTGGTGCTGATCGCCGCCAACATGGTTGCGGAGGTATGCTCGGTCTATGTGCTGCGGGTCGACTCCACGCTCGAACTCTACGCCACCGAGGGCCTCAACCGGGACGCCGTGCACCAGACGGTGATGCGCTCCGACGAAGGCCTGGTCGGCCTGGTGGCGAGCCAGGCGAGCGCCGTCAACCTGTCGAACGCGCACGCCCATCCGGCCTTCTCCTACCGGCCCGAGACCGGCGAGGAGAACTACCACTCATTCCTCGGCGTGCCGGTGCTGCGCGCCGGCAACACGCTTGGCGTGCTGGTGGTGCAGAACCGCGCCCGGCGCACCTATTCGGAGGAAGAGGTCGAGGCGCTTCAGACCACCGCCATGGTGCTCGCCGAGATGATCGCCTCCGGCGAGCTGTCGGCGCTGGCGCCGCCCGGCGCCGAGCCGGCGGCGCGGCGCTCGGTCCATTTCAAGGGCAGCGCGCTGAGCGACGGCATCGCGCTCGGCCATGTCGTGCTGCACGAGCCGCGCGTCGTCGTCACCAATTTCATCGCCGACGACGTCCCCAAGGAGCTCAAGCACCTCGAAGCCGCCGTCGAGACTCTGCGCGCCAATCTCGATGAGCTGCTCGAGCACGGCGACGTGGTCGAGGGCGGCGAGCACCGCGACGTGCTCGAAGCCTATCGCATGTTCGCCCATGACCGCGGCTGGTTTCACAAGCTTGAAGAAGCGGTGATGACGGGCTTGACGGCGGAGGCCGCGGTCGAGCGCGTGCAGTCCGACACGCGCGCCCGCATGCTGCGCCAGACCGACCCCTTCGTGCGCGAGCGGCTGCACGACCTCGACGACCTCGCCAACCGGCTGATGCGGCAGCTCACCGGCCGCGACCACGCGCCCTCGCGCGAGAACCTGCCGGAGAACGCCATCCTGGTCGCCCGCTCGATGGGACCGGCGGCGCTGCTCGACTACGACCGCAAGCGCTTGCGCGGCCTGGTGCTGGAGGAGGGCGGTCCGCATTCGCATGTCGCGATCGTGGCGCGCGCGCTGGGCATTCCCGCGATCGGCGAGATCGAAAACGCCACCGGCCTCGCCGATCCGGGTGACGCCGTCATCGTCGACGGTTCGACCGGCGACCTGCACATCCGGCCGTTGCCCGACATGGAAGCGGCCTATGCGGAGCGCGTGCGGCTGCGCGCGCGGCGGCAGCAGCAATACCAAGCGCTGCGGGACCGGCCGTGCGTCACCCGGGACGGCGCCGCGATGACGCTGCTGCTCAATGCCGGGCTCAGCGTCGACCTGCCGCATATCGCCGATACCGGTGCCGCCGGCATCGGCCTGTTCCGCACCGAGCTGCAGTTCATGGTGGCGCCGAACTTCCCGCGCACCAGCGAGCAGTACGCGCTCTACCGCGCCGTGCTCGATGCCGCCGGTGACAAGCCGGTGACCTTCCGCACGCTCGATATCGGCGGCGACAAGGTGCTGCCGTACATGCGCAACATCGAGGAGGAGAATCCGGCGCTGGGCTGGCGCGCGATCCGGCTCGGACTCGACCGGCCCGGCCTGTTGCGCACGCAGCTGCGCGCCCTGCTGCGCGCCGCCGGTAACCGTGCGCTCAAGATCATGTTCCCCATGATCGCCACCGTGCAGGAGTTCAATCAGGCCAAGGAGCTGGTCGAGCGCGAGCTCACGCATCTGCGCCGCCACGGCCACAAGCTGCCCGACCAGGTCGAGGTCGGCAGCATGGTCGAGGTTCCCTCCCTGCTCTATCAGCTCGACGAGCTTTTGGCCCGCGTCGATTTCCTCTCGGTCGGCTCGAACGACCTGGTGCAGTTCCTCTATGCGGTCGATCGCGGCAATCCGCGGGTGTCCGGCAGGTTCGATCCGCTGTCGGCGCCGGTGCTGCGCGCGCTCAAGGACATCGCCGACAAGAGCCGCGCCTACGGCAAGCCCGTGACACTGTGCGGGGAGCTGGCGTCGCAACCGATCGGCGCGTTGGCGCTCGCCGGCATCGGCTACCGCTCGCTGTCGCTCACGCCGTCCGCCGTCGGCCCCGTCAAGGCGATGCTGCTCGACCTCGACTGCCGCAAGATAGCCGACTTCCTGTGCCCGCTCATCGACAAGCCGAACGGCAGCGTGTCGATCCGCGCCCAGCTCGAAAAATTTGCCGCCGAGCACGGCCTGCAGCTTTGATGCGATTTTGTTATGCGCACGCCCCCGATCACCATATTGCTGTCATCGGCCGCGCAGGCGGACGATCCAGTATGCTGCGCTCCGACCTAGATAGTCGGCGCCCGCGTTTACTGGATGCCCGCCTGGATGGGCACGACAATGGAATCAATCGATGCTACCCGACCAGAAACTCAATGCGCTCGTTGCCCGCCACGCGGCGGTGGAACGCGATCTTGCTTCGGCGCTGCCGCCGGAGACCTTCGTCAAGCTGTCGCGCGAATTCGCTGAGCTCGATCCGGTGGTCGAGGCGGTGCGGTCGTATCGCGCCGCGCAGCGCGAGCTCGACGATATCATGAGCCTGATCGACGATCCTTCGACCGAGATCGAAATGCGCTCGATCGCCGAGGCCGAGCGGCCCGGGCTTGAAGGCCGGCGCGCGGCGCTGGAGCAGCAGCTGCGCGTCGCCCTCATCCCCAAGGATGCGATGGACGAGCGCAACGTCATTCTCGAGATCCGCGCCGGCACCGGCGGCGACGAGGCTGCGCTGTTCGCCGGCAACCTGTTCCGCATGTACGAGCGCTACGCCGCCAGTCAGCGCTGGAAGGTCGAGGTCATGACCGCCAGCGACGGCCCAATGGGCGGCTACAAGGAAATCATCGCCGAAATCCGCGGCCGCGGCGCCTTCGCCAAGCTCAAGTACGAATCCGGCGTGCACCGCGTGCAGCGCGTGCCCGACACCGAGGCCTCCGGCCGCATCCACACCTCGACCGCGACCGTCGCCGTGCTGCCCGAGGCGCAGGACGTCGACGTCGCGATCAACGAAGCCGATCTGCGCATCGACACGCTGCGCGCCGGCGGCGCCGGCGGCCAGCACGTCAACAAGACCGAATCGGCCGTACGCGTGACGCATATTCCCTCCGGCATCGTCGTCATGATGCAGGAGGACCGCTCGCAGCATCGCAACCGCGCCAAGGCGCTCGCCGTGCTGCGCACGCGCCTTTACGATTTCGAGCGGCAGAAGCAGGACGCCGCGCGCGCCGCGGCGCGCCGCGGCCAGGTCGGCAGCGGCGACCGCTCCGAACGCATCCGCACCTACAATTTTCCGCAGGGCCGCGTGTCGGACCACCGCATCAATCTCACGCTCTACAAGCTGCCGCAGATCATCGAGGGCGAGGCGCTGGGCGAGATCGTTGACGCGCTGGTCGCCGAGCACCAGGCGGCGCTGCTCGCCGCCGAGGAGATCAATTGAGCGCGCCGCGCAGCGCAGCCGCTGTTGCTGCCGCCACGCCCGGCAGCCAGCACGCTCTCACCATTGCGGGCGCGCGGCGGGCCATGGCGGCGCAATTCCGTGCGCGCGGCATGGAATCGCCCGAGCTCGACGCCCGCATCCTTGTCGGCCACGCTCTCGGCCTCGATCATGCGGCGCTCGCGGCCGCGGCTGAGCGTTGCCTTGGCGCCGAGCAGGCCGACGCCATCGCGGCGCTGGCGCAGCGCCGGCTGGCGCGCGAGCCGGTCGCGCGCATCCTCGGCCGCAAGGAATTCTGGAGCCTGGCGTTGCGCGTCGATGCCGCGACGCTGGTGCCGAGGCCGGAGACCGAAACCGTCGTCGAGGCCGCGCTCAAAGCGAGCGATGCGCAAGGCCCGCGCGCGCGGATCAAGCGCATCGCCGACCTTGGCACCGGTTGCGGCGCGCTGCTCCTGGCGCTCCTCTCCGAACTGCCCGATGCCTTCGGGGTCGGCACCGACGCGAGCGTCGGCGCGCTTGAAGTGGCGCGCGACAACGCGCGCCGACTGGGATCGACGCGGGCGGCGTTTGTTGCCTGCGACATGGCGGCGGCGCTGCGCGGGCCGTTCGACCTCATCGTCTCCAATCCACCCTATGTGGCCACGCCCGACATCGCCGCGCTCGCTCCCGAAGTGCGCGACTTCGAGCCGCGCCTGGCGCTCGACGGCGGACCCGACGGGCTCGATTTTTATCGCATGATCGCCGCGACGGCGGCCGCCCTCCTGGCGCCCGATGGTGCGCTGGTGGTCGAGCTCGGAACCGGCCAGACGGAACCCGTGACGGCACTGTTTGGGGCGGCGGGGCTTGCGCCCTCACCGCCCCGTCCCGATCTAACAGGTATGCCGCGCGCGCTGATTGCGCGAAAGGTGGCATGAGCCCGAAGCATTGGACCCAGGCAAAAAAGCGCTTGGAATGTCAGCCGGAACCGACTAGCTTGCCGCTACGGAATCGGCCCGAGATGATGACGCCGCGTTGCCTTGAACGCCCGGAGCGCACCTCCCAGAGGTTGGCAACGCAGGCCAAGTGAATAGCGAAAGCCGGGAATAGCGAAAGCCGGATCGGACGGCATACGGGATCGCCAAATTCAGACCGAGACGCTTCATCGGTTTGGCGCGCGTTGGTACGGAGCAGTCGCGCCTAAACTAGGGGGTAGCAACACCGCGGCAAAACCGGTGGTGAGGGCCGCTTTGGCTGAGGTTTCGTGAGGTTGCACGGGAGCGTTTGCGAGCGGCGCGCAGCGGCGGTTGCCGGTGCCTGCCACATCGATGGCTAATTCATTTGCGCAATCGAGCCGCGCCGGCGGCAGAATGCGGCAGACAAGGCGGCAGGATCGGGATCGCGTGAGCTTCGATTCAATTTACTCGGCGAGGAGAAACGGCGGCATCTGCGCCGCCGTAATTGACGGGGGTTGGCGGAACAGCAAACCATGAGAAACGGTCAGAACAAGCGCATGCGGGGTCGCAACCGCAAAGGTAGTGGTGGTGGTGGTCATCACCAGAATCCATTGTCGCGTATGTACGAGTCCAATGGACCCGACGTGAAAATTCGCGGCACGGCATCCCACGTCGGCGAGAAATACCTCCAGCTGGCCCGCGACGCGCAGAGTTCCGGCGATCCGATCGCCGCCGAGAATTACTATCAGCACGCCGAGCACTATTTCCGCATGATCGTCGCCGCGCAGGAACAACTGCGCCAGACCCAGCCCTATTACCAGCCGGGCAGTGACATGCGCGGCAATATGTCGGACGACGGCTACGACGACGACGAGCAGCCCGTCATCGGTGGCGAACCGTTCGCGCCGCGCGAGCCGCAGCAATCGCAGCCGTACTATCCACGCGAGCAACAGCAGCCGCAACCGCAACCGCAGCCGCAACCACAGCAGCAACCGCAGTTTCAGCCGCGGTCGCAGAATTTCCAGCAGCCGAACGACGAGAATGTCGAGCGGCTGCCGTCTTTCATCACCGGCGGCCAGCAGCAGCCGCCTCAGCAGACGCCGCAGCAGGGCCAAGGTACGCAAGGTACGAATGGCTTCGACAGCCAGGCGGACCGCTTTCCGCTGCACCGGCGGCGGCGGCGGCATCGCGGCCCGCGCGACCACGCCGCGCCCGGCGAGGGTGATGCGCCGATGCCCAACGGACCGCGTCAGACCGAAGATTGAGGATTGATGACGTCGTGCTTGCGACGCCGAGCCGACGGGTCCGGTTTTCGGCCCGCCCGATGACAGGCCCCGCGACGAGCCCGTACTGACGGTCGCGCTCAGCCGCCGCGCGGCGCCTTGGTCAGGCGCACCAGTAGCCAGATCGGCAGCACAATCACGGCTCCGAGCAGAAAGTATTGCCAGAGCCAGCGCACGGCGTCGAAGCCCATGTCCCAGACGCTTTGCACCAGGCGGCGAACCGATTGGATGATGTTCCACGGATCGAGGCCGATCGCGGCGAGGATCACGCCGACCAGAATCGACAGCAGAATAAGCCGGCCGATCACCGCAAGCGGCGGTCCGCCGAAGAGCCGGTGAACGTGTTCCTGGACTTCCTGGGCCATCGAAGCCTCCCGCCTGCCGTCAATTAGGAACTTGTAGCGCCGCACGCAAGCGCCGCCCCGGCGATTGCGGCGCGCGCCGCCGAGCAAGCCCCGGGGCCGTCCATCCCGCCGCAGCGGGCGCCGACGGCGTTGCCTCGGCTTCGCAAGTGGCGCTAAGTTGCCTGCGGCCCAAGCGGATTTCGGGCCCCCTTGAGGATATTTCATGGCCAATGTCGAAGACCGCGCGCTCGCGGCCAAGGCGAGCCTCAATGACGATATCGGCGAAGAGACGCGGCTGCGCATGTACCGCATGCAGTTCGAGATCCGCGAGGCCGAACAGCGCGCCTTCGATCTTTTCCTGCAGAACCTCGTCAAGGGCACGAGCCACCTTTCGCTCGGCCAGGAGGCGGTGGCGACCGGCTTTGCCGCCGCCATGCAGCCCGGCGACCTCAGCTTCTGCACCTACCGCGGCCACGGCCACACGCTCGCCCGCGGCGTGCCGATCGAGAAAGTCTTGGGCGAACTGATGCAGCGCGACAACGGCTTGATGCGCGGCAAGGGCGGCTCGATGCACCTGACCTCGGCCGAGCACGGCGTCATGGGCTCCTACGCGATCATCGGCGCGCACCTGCCGATCGCCTGCGGCGCGGCGTGGCGGGCGCAATACAAGGGCGCCAAGGATGTCGCCGTGTGTTTCTTCGGCGACGGCACCACCAATATCGGGGCGTTCCACGAGTCGCTCAATTTTGCCGCGGTGTGGAAGCTGCCGGTGATCTTCGTGTGCGAGAACAATCTCTACATGGAATACACGCCGATCGGCGATGTCACCGCCGTCCAGCACCCGGCCGCCGACCGCGCCGCGGCCTATGGTCTGCCGCGCATCGTGGTCGACGGCAACGACGCCGATGCGGTCTATCGCGCCGCCACGGCCGCCTACGACAAGGCGCGCGACGGCGGCGGGCCGTCGCTGATCGAGTGCATGACGTACCGCCACAGCGGCCATTCGCGCGCCGACCCGGCCAAGTACCGCCCCGAAGGCGAGCTGGAGAAGTGGAAAGAGCACGATCCAATCAAGCTCTACCGCGAGCGGCTCAGGCAATTCGGCATCGCCGACGCCGTCATTGCCGACATCGAGGCCGACGTGAAGCGGCGCGTCGACGAGGCGACCGAGACGTGCAAGGCGGCGCCGATGCCCCCGCTCGACATCCTCACCACGGATGTCTACGCCGATGGAGGCTTCGCATGGCGGAACTGACCTACCGCGATGCGGTGGCGCGCGGCATCGCGCAGGAGATGACGCGCGATCCCGACGTCGTCTTTCTCGGCGAGGACGTGGGCAAGGCCGGCGGCGTGTTCAAGGCGACGGTCGGGCTCTATGAGCAGTTCGGGCCGCGGCGCGTGCGCGATACGCCGATCTCCGAGCAGGCGATCCTCGGCGCCGCGATGGGCGCGGCGATGACCGGCCTCAAGCCGATCGCCGAGATCATGTTCTCGGATTTCTTCGCGGTCTGCTTCGACTACATCGCCAACGAGTTCGCCAAAAGCCATTACATGTCGAACGGCCAGCTCAAATGTCCGCTGGTGGTGCGCACCGGCAACGGCGCGGGCTCGCGCTTCGGCGCGCAGCATTCGCAGAGCGTCGAGAACTGGTGCATGATGATCCCGGGCCTCAAGGTCGTGGCGCCGTCGAACCCGCGCGACGTGATCGGCCTGCTCGCCGCCGCCGTGCGCGATCCCAACCCGGTGATCTTCTTCGAGCACAAATCGCTTTACGCGACCAAGGGCGAAGTGCCGGATGGCGAGATTGTCGACGAGCTCGGCACGGCGAAGATCGTGCGGCCCGGCAAGGATGCCACCATCATCGCGCTCGCCCTGATGGTGCCGCGGGCGCTCGCGGCGGCGGAAAAGCTCAACGCCGAGCATGGCATCGACTGCGAGGTCGTCGACGTGCGTTCGCTGGTGCCGCTCGATACGCGCACGATCCTCGGCTCGGTGGCGCGCACGCACCGCCTGTTCACCGTGGAGGAGAATCCGCGGCTGTGCGGCTGGGGCGCCGAAATCGTGTCGATCGTCGCCGACGAGTCGTTCTACGATCTCGACGGCCCGCCGGTGCGCATCACCACGCCGCATATCCCGCTGCCGGCCGCCGATATTTTGGAAGACCTCGCGCTGCCAAGCGTGGAGCGGATCGCCGAGCGGGTGCGAAAGTCACTGGAAAGCTGAAACCAAATTCGTCAGCCGGGCTTGACCCGGCAATCCAGGGCGCGATGCCGCAACCGGAAGCACCGCATGGATGCCCCGGGTCAAGCCAAGCCCGGGCCTGACGAGGAAAGAAGGTGTGTGATGGCCATGTACGACAATCTCCTCGCCAACGTCCCGACCGATCTGTGGATCGGCGGCAAGTGGCGCAAATCCTCCGACGGCGGCCGCTTCGACGTGATCGATCCGGCGACCGAGAACAAGATCGCCTCGGTCGCGAGCGCGACCGTCGAGGACGCCAAGGCCGCGCTCGACGCGGCCAGCGCCGCGTTTCCGGGCTGGTCCGGCAAGAAGCCGCGCGAGCGCGCCGAAATCCTGCGCAAGTCGTTCGACCTGATCATGCGCGACGCCGAGCGGCTCGCCAAGCTCATCACCATCGAGAACGGCAAGGCGCTGTCCGACTCGCGCGGCGAAGTCGCCTATGCGGCGGAGTTCTTCCGCTGGTACGCCGAGGAAGCGGTTCGCAATATCGGCCAGAACTCGGTCGCGCCCTCCTCGGGCGCCCGCATCCTCATCCAGCACAAACCGGCCGGCATCGCCGTGCTGGTGACGCCGTGGAATTTCCCGGCCGCGATGGCGACGCGCAAGATCGGCCCGGCGCTCGCCGCCGGCTGCCCGGTCGTGCTCAAGCCCGCGTCCGATACGCCGCTCACCATGCTGGCCTTGATGCCGATCCTGGAAGAAGCCGGCGTGCCGGCGGGCGTCGTCAACGTCATCCCGTCGCGCTCCTCCGGCAAGGTCGTGAGCGCGATGCTGCACGATCCGCGCGTGCGCGTCGTGTCATTCACCGGCTCGACCGAGGTCGGCCGCAAACTGCTGCACGAGGCCGCCGACAGCATCGTCAAGCCGGCGATGGAGCTGGGCGGCAACGCCCCCTTCATCGTGTTCGATGACGCCGACATCGACGCCGCGATCGAGGGCGCCATGATCGCCAAGATGCGCAACATGGGCGAAGCCTGCACCGCCGCCAATCGCTTCTACGTGCACGAGAAGGTGCACGACGAGTTCGCCAAGAAGCTCACCGCCAAGATGGCGACGCTGAAAATGGGCAACGGGCTCGACGACGGCGTAGCGCTCGGGCCGCTGGTCAACAAGGCGGGCCGCGACAAGGTGATCGAATTGGTCGACGACGCCGTGAAGAAGGGCGCCAAGGTGCTGACCGGCGGCAAGTCGATGGACGGCCCGGGCTTTTTCTATCCGGCGACGGTGCTCGACAACGTGTCGAACGACGCGAAAATGCTTAACGAGGAGATTTTCGGGCCGGTCGCCTCGATCCAGACCTTCAAGTCCGACGACGAAGTGATCGGCCGCGCCAACGACACCGAATACGGCCTCGTCGCCTACCTCTACACCAAGGACCTGAGCCGCGGCATCCGCGTCTCGGAGCGGCTCGATTTCGGCATGATCGGGTTGAACCGCGGCCTCGTGTCCGATCCCGCCGCGCCGTTCGGCGGCACCAAGCAGAGCGGGCTCGGCCGCGAAGGCGCGCACGAGGGCATGATGGAGTTTCTCGAAACCCAGTACATCTCGGTGACCTGGTGAACGCGGCGCGCAATAAATGGACGTCCTGATGCCGCAGCTCGGCGAGACGGTCGCCGAGGGCAAGATCACCAAATGGTTCAAGTCGGCCGGCGAGCCGGTCAAGCCGGGCGACAATCTGTTCGAGATCGAGACCGACAAGGTCTCGATGGAAGTGCCGTCGACCACGACCGGCGTGCTGGCCGAGATCCGCGTTGCGGCCGGCGAAGTGGCGCCGGTCGGCGCCGTGGTGGCGGTGATCGCGGATGGCGCCAGCGCGCCAGCCCATCGGCCGGCCGCTGCCGCGCCGGCCCAAATCCAGCCGGCAACGCCGGCGGCACGCGCCGCTCCGATTGCGACGGCGCCGGCACCGACCGCATCGGCGCGCCCAGAGCCGCGCCAAGAATCGCGCCAAGAGGCGCGTCCGATCAAGCTCGATCCGTTCTTCGAGGTGCGCACGCCCGAGCGCAATTTCGGTCCGGCGCGACTGCCGGGCGGCGTCACCGTCACGCCGCTGGCGCGGCGGCTCGCCGCCCAGTCCGGGATCGACCTCGCGCGCATGCGCGGCTCCGGTCCCCATGGCCGCATTGTCGCGCGCGATGTTGAACAGGCGCCGCCGTCGCCCGCGCCGAGCGGTGCGCTCGCGCAAGCGCCCGGCGCCGACCAGGTCAAGGCGCTCTACGCGCCGGACAGTTACGAGGAAGCGCCGCTCGACGCCATGCGCCGCACCATCGCGGCGCGGCTCACGCAGGCGGTGCAGACCATCCCGCACTTTTATCTCACGGCGGACATCGCGATCGATCGGCTCATCGCGCTGCGCGAGGAAGCGAACGATGCGGCGCCGCGGGACAAGGACGGCAATCCGGCATTCCGGCTTTCGCTCAATGACTTCATGATCCGCGCGCTCGCCCTTGCTCTGCAGCGCGTGCCGGCCGCGAACGCCGTGTGGGCGGGCGACCGCATCCTGCGCCTGCGGCATTCCGACATCGGCGTTGCGGTCGCGCTCGAAGGCGGGCTTATCACGCCGATCATCCGCAGCGCCGAAACCAAGCCGGTCAGCGCCATCTCGGCCGAGATGAGAGAGCTTGCGGCGCGCGCCCGCGACAACAAGCTCAAGCCCGCGGAATACCAGGGCGGCTCGTCGGCGATCTCCAATCTCGGCATGCATGGCGTGCGCGAATTCGCCGCCATCATCAATCCGCCGCACGCCACGATCCTCGCGGTCGGCGCCGCGCGCCGGCAGGCGATCGAGAAGCCGGACGGCGGCGTTGCGTTTGCCGGCATGCTGTCGGCGACGCTCGCCTGCGACCACCGCGTCGTCGACGGCGCGCTCGGCGCGCAATTGCTCGCGGCCTTCAAGGGCTTTGTCGAAACGCCGGTGACTGCGCTAGTCTAGGCGCTGCGAGCACAGCGCAGGCGCGGGAAAGCAGGTCCGGGAAATATGTCCGATCCGAAAAAGGAAGTTTTGCTGCTTGGGCCGCTCAAGCCCGTGGTGGTTGAGGGCCTGGAAGCCGCCTGCACGGTCCACAAGGCGGCGCAGGCGAAGGATCGCGAGGCCTTCATCGCCGCTCACGCTGACGTACGCGCCATCGCCTGCAGCGCCACGACCGAAATGATCACCGGCGCCCTGCTGGCCGGCTTGCCGAAGCTGCAGTTCGTGGCGAGCTTCGGCGTCGGCTACGACCACATGGACGTCAAATGGGCCGCCGCGCACGGTGTCATCCTCACCAACACGCCGAACGTGCTGACCGAGGAGGTCGCCGATACGGCGCTCGGGCTCCTGCTTTGCACGGTGCGCGAATTTCCCCAGTCGGAGCGGTTCCTGCGCGCCGGCAAGTGGGCACGTCAGGGCTATCCGCTGACCCGGGCGACGCTGCGCGACCGCACCGTCGGCATCGTCGGAATGGGCGCGATCGGCCAGGCCATCGCGCGGCGCCTCGACGCCTTCGGCGTGCCGGTCGTCTATCACACGCGGCAGCCGCGGCGCGAAGTCGCCTATCGGCACTATCCGAACCTGATCGACATGGCGCGCGATGTCGACATCCTGCTGGTCATCGTGCCGGGCGGCGCCGCGACGCAAAACCTGATCGACGCACGGGTGCTGGATGCGCTCGGCCCCGACGGCATCCTGATCAACATGGCGCGCGGCTCCGTGGTCGATGAGCCGGCGCTGATCGCGGCGCTCAAGGACAAGCGGATTATGTCGGCCGGCCTCGACGTCTACGTCACCGAGCCCGAGGTGCCGAAGGAGCTGATCGAGATGGACAACGTGGTGCTGTTGCCGCATGTCGGCTCGGCATCGGTGTTCACCCGCGACAAGATGGATCAGCTCGTCGTCGACAATATTTTGGCGTGGGCCGCCGGCAAGCCGCCACTCACGCCGGTGCCGGAAACGCCGTGGCGGTCCTGGAACAAGGGCTGAACGACCTGCGGTATGGGGATGCCTGATGCGGCTCGCCATCGGCATGACGCCCCGGCGCGAGCGTGGTAGCGTTCGAACGTGAGAAGTTTCGCCATCCGTAACAACACGACCATCGTTGTCGCCATCGCCGCGAGCCTGTGCGGCGGCGCCGCACTGGCGCAGGACACGCCGTCACAGGAAGCGCCATCGCAAAATCCGCCGCCGCAAAATGCGCCCTCGCAGGCCGACGCCGCCGACGGCATGGTCGGCGCCTGGGAATTCTCCAACGCCGATCACGACAAGATCTGCCGCTTCAACTTCCGCGCCGACGCCGTGCCCAACGGCAAGAAGCTCGAAATCGACAAGACCTGCCCGAGCATCTTTCCCTCGACCAAGGATATCGCGGCGTGGGCGGTGGACAATTACGGCAATCTGCGGCTGCTCGACTCCCATGGCGAGGCGGTGATCGAGCTCACCGAGGTCGAGAGCGGCATGTATGACGGCTTCAAACCCGAAGAGGGCCGCTACATCCTGCAGGCCGCGGCCGCGGCGCCGGTGCGCTCGGCCGAGGACCTAGTGGGCGATTGGGCGATCGCGCGCGGCACCGGCAAACCGATCTGCATGCTCACGCTGGCGAACAATGCCACCGGCGCGAATGTGTTCGCGCTGAAGCTCAAGGCCGGCTGCGATGCGCTGGTCACTCGCTTCGGCCCGACGTCCTGGCGCATGGACCAGGGCGAGCTCGTTCTGCTCTCGCCGCGCGGCCAGACCTGGCGCTTCGTGGAAAACGACGCCAACACCTGGCAGCGCATGCCGGAAAGCCCCGATCCGGTGCTGCTGGTGCGGCAATAGATTCGGCTAATCGAAAGACAAGAAAATCGTGGCGCCGCCGGAGCGCCACGGTCAATGTTGAAATGGCATGAACAATCGTCATCAGGTCATCATCGTCGGCGGCGGACCGGTCGGCGTCGCGCTCGCGGTCGAGCTTGGGCTGCGCGGCATCTCCTGCATGCTGGTGGAGCGCCGTATCGAGCCGCAGCGCATTCCCAAGGGGCAGAACCTGACGCAGCGCGCAATGGAGCACTTTTATTCCTGGGGCGTGGCGGACGCGGTGCGAGCAGCGCGCCTGCTGCCGCCCGAATATCCGATGAGCGGCATCGTCTCCTACCGCGACCTCGCCAGCGAATACTGGTACGCGCCGCCGCTGCGCGAGATCGTCAATTCCTACTACTTCCAGAGCAATGAAAGGCTGCCGCAATATCTGTGCGAATACGCGCTGCGCAAGCGGATGGCGCAGCTCGACAACGTCGAGAGCCGGTTCGGCTGGATCGGCGAGACGATCGAGCAGGACGAGCAGGGCGTGCGCGTCACCATCGTCAAGGACGGCGGCGCCGAGCGGCAAATCCTCGAGGCCGATTATGTGGTCGGCTGCGACGGCGGCAATTCCACCGTACGCCGGCAGGCCGGCATCGAGCGCGGCGGCTCGGATTTCAACGAGCTCATGGTGCTGGCGCTGTTCCGCTCCCGCGAGCTGCACGAGAAGCTCAAGCGCTTCCCGCCGCGCTCGACCTATCGGGTGCTGCACCCGGACCTGAAAGGCTATTGGCAGTTCTTCGGCCGGGTCGACGTCGGCGAGAGCTGGTTCTTCCATTCGCCGGTGCCCGCCGACACGACGCGGGAGAATTACGATTTCCACGGCCTGTTGCAGAACGTCGCGGGTTTCCCGTTCGCCTGCGACTTCGACTACCTCGGCTTCTGGGATCTGCGCATCGCGGTGGCCGAGAAATACCAGGTCGGCCGTATCTTCATCGCCGGCGACGCCGCGCATTCCCATCCGCCTTACGGCGGCTACGGCCTCAACAACGGGCTCGACGACGTCGCCAATCTGGGCTGGAAGCTCGCCGCAACGCTCAAGGGCTGGGGCAGCGACGCCCTGCTGCCAACATACTCGCAGGAGCGGCGCCCGATCTTCAAGGAGACCGGCGAGGACTTCATCGAAGGCGGCATCCGCTGGGACAGGGAATTCCTCGACCGCTACGACCCGAAGCGCGATCGGGCGGAATTCGAGCGGGCCTGGAAGGAGCACGCCGGAGCCGCGGCTCCCCGCGTTCTCACCTATGAGCCGCACTACGAGGGGTCGCCGATCGTGTTCGGGCCGCCGCACGGCGTGTGCAGCGCCCACGGCACCCACACGTTCGAAGCGCGTGCCGGCCATCACCTGCCGCCGCAGCTTCTCAGCTCCGGGCGCAACGTATTCGAAGAGCTTGGCCCGGATTTCACCTTGCTGGCATTCGATGCCGACGAGCGGACGGCCGCGGCCTTTGCGCAAGCCGCAACCGCGCTGGGCGTGCCGCTGAAAATCATCCGCGACACCTATCGCGACGGGCGCACCGCCTACCAGGCGCGCCTGATCCTGGTTCGCCCGGACCGCTACATCGCCTGGGCGGCCGACACGGCGCCCGCGGACGCGGCGGCGATCATCGGCAAGGTGGTCGGCCGGGCATGATCGCCGGCGCGGCTACGCCGGCTTGATGCCCAAAAGGCGCGCGGCGGTGTCGCCGAGCATCGCCGCAAGGTCGGCGTCGCTCGCCCCGGGCGTGGCGAGGATGTGATCGACCGCCTTCATGTTCCAGGCGAACGGATAGTCCGTCCCCATTACGATCCGGCCGACGCCGACGTCGGCGATCAGGTGCCGCAGCGCTTCCGGCGTGAACACGATCGAGTCGTAATAGAGCTGGCGCAGATACTCGGTCGGCTGTTTCTTGAGCGGCACGGTGCAGCGGCCGGCGAAGGCCGCGCACACGGCGTCCGACCGCGCGGGATACGAGCCCAGATAGCCGCCGCCATGCGAGGCGCAGATTTTAAGCCCGGGGAAGCGGTCAAGCGTTCCTTCGAAGATGAGGTGCGAGAGCGCGATGGTGGTGTCGAGCGGAAACCCGATGGTGTTGCCGAGGCCGCCGCTGCCGCCCAGCCTGCCGTTGAGCTCCGGCACCGGCACCGGGTGGATGAAGACGAGGCAGCCGAGCTCTTCCGCCTTGGCCCAGACCGGGTGAAATTTCGGGTCTGCGAGCTCGACGCCCTCGACATGGGAGCCGACCGAGACGCCGCGCAGCCCGAGCTTCTTGACGCCTGCTTCAAGCTGCTCGACCGCAAGATCGGGATGCTGCAGCGCCACGGTCGCAAAGGCGACGAAGCGGTCGGGCTGCGCCGCGCACAACGCGGCGAGCTTCTCGTTCTGCATCGTTATGACCGCCTGCGCGACGTCGCGGTCCGCCTTGTACCAGTACGGATTGATGCTGAGCGCCTCGACGTCGACGCCCTGCTCGTCCATGGCGCGGAGGCGGTCCTCGGCGATGACCAGATTTGTCGGCTCGACTTGCTGCCCCATCAGCGCCATGGCCTGCGGGAACGCGCAGTGGGCGTGCACGTCGACCGTCTTCAGGCGCCGCCCGTTCACCGTGACGGTGCGGCGCGCAGCCGGTGCGCCCTGGGCGCGGACCGGCCGCGCCGTGAGCCCATCGCAGCCGACGAAGACCGCGCCGGCGAGACCGCCGACGAATTCCCTGCGCGTGGCCATGTCTTCCCTCTTTTTGAAACGCCGCGGCGAATCGAGCGCGGCGCGCCAGCGGGCCGGCCGGTTCGGGGCCGTACCTGCTGGCGCTATCGAGGCTGCGGGCTAGAGCGGCTTGATTTCCACCTTGCGGAATTTCACCACGCCCTTGTCGTCGCTGACTCCCATGCCGTGCTGCAGCGCGATCCGTCCGTTGGCGAACTTGCCGTCCTCGGCGCCGTCCACGGTCTTCTGCCCGTTGAGTATCACGGTGAATTTCGGACCCTTGGCGATGATCTCATAGACGTTCCACTTGCCGCCCGCTTTCGGCATCGGATCCACCTTGGCGACATCGACGATCGCGCCGGTGCCGTATTCCGGCTTCGGGCGGGTGTCCCAGATATTCACCTCGTAGGCGGTCTTGCCGGTGACGCTGTTCGGATCGGTGCAGCGGATGAAGATGCCGCTGTTGGTTTCCGTGGCGATCCAGAACTCGGAACGGAGCTGGAAGTCCCCATAGGAATTCTTCGAAACCAGAAAGCCGTTGCCGCTGTCGGCGACCACGGCGCCGTCCTCGAGCTTCCAGTTGGCGGTGCCGATCGGGGTCCAGTTGTCGAGGCTCTTGCCGTCGAACAGCGTGATCCATCCGGCATCGGCCTGCGCCGCAGCCTGGTTCGAATGCGGCGCGAGCGTGAGACCGAGACCGCCGACGGCAATCAATGCCGCGATGAAGATGGGCCAGCGTTTCATTGTCATTTCCTCCCTGTGTTGAACGCCCGATGATTGCAATTCATGGGCACGTCAAAGCCGTGCGGATCAATCATATCAGCTTCAGTCCCTTGAGGCTCGCGTGGCCTTCCTTGCCGACGATGATGTGATCGTGGATGGAAATGCCGAGCGGCTGCGCCACCGCGATGATCTGCTGGGTCATCTGGATGTCGGCGCGCGACGGCGTCGGGTCGCCCGAGGGGTGATTGTGCACCAGAATGATGGCGCTCGCCGACAGCTCGAGCGCGCGCTTGACCACTTCGCGCGGATAGACCGGGGTGTGATCGACGGTGCCGATCTGCTGCAATTCGTCGGCAATGAGCTGGTTGCGCTTGTCGAGGAACAGCACGCGGAACTGCTCGCGCGCGGCGAAGGCCTGCGCGCTGCGGCAATAGTCGAGCACGCTCGACCACGACGACAGCACCGGCCGCCGCTTCACCGCTCCGTGCAACAGCCGGCTTGCCGCCGCCTGCACGATCTTGAGCTCGGTAATGCCGGCCTCGCTCAGGCCCTTCACCTCGCGCAACCGCACGTCCGGCGCGGCGATCGCCTCCGCGAACGAGCCAAAGGTCGCGAGCAGCATCTTGGCGAGCGGCTTGACGTCGCGCCGCGGCTGGGCGCGAAACAGCAGCAGTTCGAGAAGCTCATAATCCGAGAGCGCGTCCGGGCCGGCCTCGCGGAAGCGCTCGCGCAGGCGTTCGCGGTGGCCGTAATAGTGCGGTGGGGCCTCGGCGAGGCCGCGTTCGCCCTCTGACTTCTTAACGCCCATCCGACAACGCCGGCCGATGTGTTGGCGCTCAAGATGACGGTATTCCAGTAATTTGCAATCGGGAATGACGGCGGGCGTCCAGCGCCACGGGCCGCTGCGCCCGGCGCAATGGCCAAGAATCCCGGGAATCCCGCCGCCGCTCAGGCCGCGTAAGGCGGCTTGTCGAGCCCCTTGGGGGACAGCGTAAAAATCTCAACGCCGGTCTCGGTCACCCCGACGGTATGCTCGAACTGCGCCGACAGCGAGCGGTCGCGGGTCACCGCGGTCCAGCCGTCGGACAGCACCTTCACGTGGGGGCGGCCGAGATTGATCATCGGCTCGACCGTGAAGAACATGCCGGGCTTGAGCACGATGCCCTCGCCGGGGCGGCCGACATGGACGATGTTCGGCTCGTCGTGGAACAACCGGCCGAGCCCGTGGCCGCAGAAATCGCGCACCACGCTCATGTGCTGGGCCTCCACATAGGTCTGGATGGCGTGGCCGATATCGCCGGTGGTGCTGCCGGGCTTGATCGCCTCGATGCCGAGCATCATGCCCTCGTAGGTGACATCGATCAGCCGTTCGGCGCGGCGCGGGATCTCGCCGATGGCGTACATGCGGCTAGAATCGCCATGCCAGTCGTCGAGGATCAGCGTGACGTCGACGTTGATGATGTCGCTCTCGCGCAGCGGCTTTTCGGCCGGAATGCCGTGGCAGACGACGTGATTGACCGACGTGCAGGTCGCCTTGCGATAGCCGCGGTACATCAGCGTCGCCGGCATGGCGCCATGGTCCATGCCGAATTCGTAGACCAGCCGGTCGATGCGCTCGGTCGAGATGCCGGGCTTGATGGCGCCGGCCAGCACGTCCAGGCACTCGGCCGCGAGCTGGCCCGCCTTGCGCATGCCCTCGAAGGCGGCGGCGCCGTGAATCTTGATCTGTCCGGTCTTGCGCAGCGGCGCACAGGCCGCGTCCACATAGGTCATGATGGCAGGAGGTGCGATGCCCTGGAGCTTCGGTCGCCGGTGGCGGCAGAATCGATCAGGAATGTAAGCATGCGCACGCCCAACGCAAGCAATCTGCGCGCGCGGGGCGGCCGGCGCGGCTAGGCCGTGACGATGGGAACCGGGGTCGCGATCTCTATTCCGTCCAAATTGACCGTGCAGCGCCAGGCCAGAATTTCGACCCCGCTGGCGCGCGCCCGTTCGAAGCCTGCCGCATAGTCCGGATCGAGGTCGGCGGCGACCGCGAAGCGATCCGCCGACTGGATCTGGATGACGAAGATCAGCACGGCGCGCGCCCCGGACGCCACGACGGAAGCGAGTTCTTCGAGGTGCTTGGCGCCGCGTTGCGTCACGCAATCCGGGAACTCGGCGAGCCGCGGCTTGCGCATGAGGTGGACGTTCTTGACCTCCACGTAGCAGGACGCCTGGCCCCCGCCTTCCAGAAGAAAATCGACCCGGGACGCCTCGCCGTATTTCACCTCGCGCCGGATGGTCTTGTAGCCGCGCAATTCCGGAATGAGCCCGGCCTCGAAGGCATCGGAGACGAGCGCATTGGGCTGGACCGTGTTGACGCCGACGAGTTCGGGGCCGCTGCCGAGGTCGACCTCGACCAGCTCCCAATTGTAAGGCAGCTTGCGCAGCGGATTGTCCGAGGCCGACAGCCATACCCGCGAGAACGGGCGCTCGAGGCCGATCATGGCCCCCGGATTGGCGACATGCGCCGTCACCATGTCGCCGGACTCCAGCACCACGTCGGCGAGGAAGCGTTTGTAGCGGCGGGCGAGCGTGCCGGGAACGAGCCTCGGGGAAAACTGCATGCCGCACAATTAAACACTGGAGCCGAGCCGTGGAAGGGCTTTGCGCGGCCGGTCACGCGGCGATCTTGCCGCCCAATTCGTCCTCGATATGCACGCGGATGATGTCGTCGAACGAGGATTCGGCCCGAAAGCCGAGCGCCAGCGCGCGGCGCGGATCGAACCGGCTCGGCCACCCCGCGACGATCCGCGCCACCAGCGCATCGGGCTCGCGGCGGATTCGCGCCGCGACCTTGTCGCCGGCGATCCGGCGCAGCGCCGCGATCTGCTCCGCGACGGTGCAGCACACGCCCGGCATCGTCAGGTTGACGCGCGGGCCGAGCCGGTCGCGGTCAAGCCCCGCGGCGTGAACGAGAAAGCCGACCGCGGCGCGCGGGCTTGCATGCCAGTGCAAGACGCTGTCCTCAACTGGCAACACGGCTTCCTCGCCGGCGAGCGGCTCGCGGATGATCGAGGAAAAGAAGCCGGAAGCGGCCCGGTTCGGCCGGCCGGGCCGCACCACGATGCTCGGCAGCCTGATGCCGACGCCATCAAGAAAGCCGCGGCGGCTGTAATCGGCGAGGAGAAGCTCGACGATCGCCTTCTGGGTGCCGTACGAGGTGAGCGGCGTGGTGTGGAAATCGTCCGCGATCGCCTCCGGGAACGGCGCGCCGAACACCGCGATCGACGAGGTGAAGACGAGCCGCGGACGATAGCCGCCGCCGGCGCCGCGGATGGCCTCGAGGAGCGCCCGCGAGCCGTCGAGATTGACGCTGATGCCCTTCTCGAAATCGAGCTCGGCCTCGCCGGAAACCACCGCGGCGAGATGGAAGATCACCTCGGGCCTGCCGGCGACCGCGACGCGCGCCGCCACCGGATCGGCGATGTTGCCGGCAACGGTCTCGACGCGGCCGGCGAATTTTTCGGGCTTTGGCGGCGCGCTCACGTCGATGAGCGTGAGGGCATCGATCGGCCGGCCATCAAGCGCGCCGTCGCCGACGAGCCGCGCCGTCAGCTTGCGCCCGATCATGCCCGCCGCGCCGGTGATGAGAATGTGCATGGTTTGCCGGCCGCGATGCTGGCTGCGGGACGCAACGGCGCCCCGAGCGGTTACAGAGCCATCCCGCCGTCGACGAGATGCGCCTGGCCGGTAATGTAGCTTGCCTCGTCGCTGGCGAGGAAGAGGGCGAGGAGCGCGACCTCCTCGGCCGTGCCCAGCCGGCCCATTGGCTGGCGCGCGACGAAATCCTGCTGCACGGCGGCGACCGAACGGCCGCTCTCCTTCGACAGCGCGGCGATGCGCTCATCGAGCGACGGCGATTCGATGGTGCCGGGGCAGATGGCGTTGCAGCGGACGCCCTGCTTGATGAAGTCGGCGGCGACCGCCTTGGTGAGCCCGATCACCGCGGCCTTGGTGGCCCCGTAGGCATAGCGGTTGGGCACGCCGCGGATCGACGACACTGCCGAGGAGATGTTGACGATCGATCCCGCTTTCTTCTTCAGCATGTCCGGCAGGAACGACTTGATCGTGCGGTGCATCGATTTGACGTTGAGATCGAATGAAAAGTCCCAGTCCTTGTCGGCGCATTCGAGCACCGTGCCCTGGTGCACGTAGCCGGCGCAATTGACCAGGATATCGAGCGCGCCGAATTCGCGCCCGACGTCGGCCGCCAGTTCCTTGACGTTGTTCTCCGAGCGCACGTCGAGCTTGAGACGCTTCTTGGCTTTCAGGTCGTTGACCTTTTCCTCGGCGATATCGGTCGCTATGACGGCGGCCCCTTCGGCAATAAAGGTCTTGGCGATGGCGCGGCCGATGCCCTGACCGGCCGCGGTGATCAGCGCCACTTTGCCTTGCAGTCGGTTGCTCATGTTGCCGTAGCCTTCTGTGCGTTCAACGCGGCGAGACTGGCTTGCTGCCGGCCGTTTTCGTCGAAATTCTCCGGCGCCAGCCAGCGCTCGAAATTGCGCTTGCGGGCCGGCCATTCGCTGTCGAGCATGGCGAACCAGGCGTCATCGCGGTTGCGGCCCTTGGCGATCATGTGCTGGCGGAAAGTGCCTTCGTAGACGAAACCGTAACGCAGCGCGGCGCGCCGGGAGGGCGCGTTGTGCGAATTGCATTTCCATTCATAGCGGCGGTAGCCGAGCGTCTCGAAGACGTAACGCGCCAGAAGGTATTGAGTTTCGGTGCCGAGCACCGTGCGTTGCAGCACAGGCGAATAGAGCACATGGCCGACCTCGACGACCCGCATTTCCGGGCGAATTCGCAGCAACGTCAAATAACCGACAGCGCGGTCGGCCGGGTCGATGATCGCGTACGCATAGGGGTCGGTCGCGGCGGCGCGCCTGGCCAGAAAGGCGGAAAACTCGGCCGCGCCGGCAAACGGACCGTCGGTCGAAATATAGGTCCAGACCTCATCGTGCCCGGCGAACGCGTCCCATAGGTCCGCCGCGTGTTCGGCGCGGAGCTTTTCGAGACGGCCGTGGCGGCCCTTGAGCATGACCGGGCCGGGCCACGGCGCCGGCGTGGCATCGACCGGCAGGCCGACCGGCTGGCCAGTCTGCGGATGCGGTTCCCAACCGGTCATGGCGGCGGCCCCATCTGGCCGTTCATTGCGGCGAGGTTGACTTTCTGCCGGCCCGCCGCCTCGAAGTTATCCGGCGCCAGCCAGCGCTCGAAATTGCGCTTGCGCGCCGGCCATTCGCTGTCGAGCATGGAGAAATAGGCGGTATCGCGGCTGCGGCCTTTCACGATCATGTGCTGGCGGAAAACGGCCTCGAAGACAAATCCGTAACGGAGCGCGGCGCGCCGCGACGGCGCATTGAGCGAATCGCATTTCCATTCGTAGCGGCGATAGCCCAGCGTCTCGAACACGTATCGCGCCAGCAGGTACTGGGTTTCGGTGCCGAGCGGCGTTCGCTGCAACGCGCGGCTATAGGCGATGTTGCCGACCTCGACGACCCGCATGTCGGGACGGATCGCCATCAGCGACAACAGTCCGAGCGCGCGGCCGTCACGATCCAGGATGCTGTAGAAATACGGATCTTTCGACGCCTCGCGCCCGGCGACCCAGGCCGAAAAGGCAGCTTCATCGGGCAGCGCGGGGGCGCTCGAAATATAGGTCCAGATTTCGTCGCCGGTGCGCATCGCCTGCCAAAGCGCATCGCCGTCGCGCGCGGCGTCGAGCCTCGCCACGCTGCCGAAGGCGCCGGACAGCGTTGCCGCGCCCGGAAGCCGCGCCGGCGTGGTATCGACCGGCGCCCCGAGCGGCAGCGTCGCCGCGGTCATGACGACAGCTTCTTGCGATCCTCGCTGAAGAACTTGTTCAGCTCCGGATTGGAAATGAGACCGGCGAAGCCGTCGAACTTGCCGTCTTTGGCGATCTCGGTCGCGGTGCGGATGAAGGCGTGCATCGCCACGCGCGCGAGCGAGCCGCCGACGCTGATGCGGCGCACCCCCATCGCGGCGATGTCGCTCACCGTGAAGCCGAACGCGCCGCTGTTGAGGAAGTTCACCGGCTTGGGCGCCACCGCCTTGACCACCGCCTCGATCTGTTCGCGCGTCCTGATGCCGGGCGCATAGAGGCAATCGGCGCCGGCCGCCGCGTAGGCCTTGAGCCGGCGGATGGCATCGTCGAGATCGTTCACGCCGCGAATGAAATTTTCCGCGCGCGCAGTGAACACCACGTCGCCGCCGGCGCGGTCGATCGCCGCGCGCGCGGCCTTGACCCGCGCCACCGAGGTGTCGAGGTCATACAGCGGGGTGGTGGAATTGTTGGGCGAATCCTCGATCGATAGGCCGGCGACGCCGGTCGCGATGCAGCGCGTCACGTTCGCCGCCACGCCATCGCGGTCATCGGCAAAGCCGTTCTCGAAATCGGCGTTCAATGGCAGGTCGGTCGCCGCCGCGATTTCGCTGAAATGCGCCAGCACGTCGTCGAGGCTCTGCGCGCCGTCGGCATAGCCTTGCGCATGGGCGTGGCCGGAACTCGTCGTCGCCAGCGCCTTGAAGCCGAGGCCCTGCAGGTAGCGCGCGCTGCCGACGTTCCACGGATTGGGGATGACGAAGCAGCCGGCCTCGTGCAGCTTGCGGAAGGCCTTGCGCTTATCGGCGGCGGACGGACGGGAACTGCTCATGACAGGCTCGTTGGTTAGTGGTTGTCGCGGGGTATGAACTTCTGCGCGACGCGCTGATACTTGATCGCCGGCTCCAAAACCATCCCGCTGGCAAGCTGGTCGACCATGGCGCGCTGGATCTCCTGCCACGGCGTCTGGCTCGGCGGAT
>Ga0182024_10000555_pt1 | contig 96532 bp, 73 predicted proteins | sample P32metaG_FD_120480 | JGI IMG/M metagenome (GOLD analysis project Ga0182024, IMG submission 120480) | Permafrost microbial communities from Stordalen Mire, Sweden - P3-2 metaG (Illumina Assembly) | ecosystem: Environmental > Terrestrial > Soil > Wetlands > Permafrost | place: Sweden: Stordalen... | reverse complement strand
ACACGCTCAGGTCGTCTTCGCCCTTTTCAAACAAGACAATGCATACTTCCCTCCGGCGCAGAAAGCAATGATCAATCTCCAGGTGGACGACCTGGACGGTGTGCTGGACCGTTTGATAGACGAGGGTGTCACCGTCGACGAAAAACGCGAAAGCTATGACTTCGGAAAGTTTGGCTGGATCACCGATCAAGAAGGAAATCGTGTCGAGCTTTGGCAGCCCGTCAAAAATGACTAACGCCGAGCCCGCCCCGGACTGATCCCCGGAAGCCGGCATCTCGAACGCTTTCCACGGCCTCGCCAGGGGTCAGGGCGGGTGACCGGCAGATCGGAAACTGAGTCATCACTTCCGCTTGTGATGCCGAATCAGTTCCGGAAACTGCGCCTTGAGCGCATCGATGTTGGGCGGGTCGCAGACTCTGTCATTGGTTCTTCGTTATTGTTTTTCTGAGGCGAGATAGACGACTGCGGCGCTGAGCAGGGCCAGGGTCAGGAAGACTGGAATCAGCACGGGAAGAGTCCAGCTGGAGTTGAAGAGAGCTGTAGGCCACAGGGCTTCAAGATGAAGGGTTGGGGCCTGCGGAAGCAGGCGCATCCAGGAGAGCCAGCGGAGGCCGTGCGTGGCCTGAGAGACAAGAACGCCCACGGCGAACAAAAAACAGACGGAGAAGGCGAAGATCTGGGCGCGGAGAACAGGCTTGCCGACGCGCTCGACAGCGGCGTTACGGCGGCGAAGTTGAGCGCGCCACCAGAGAAGTCCGGGAGAAGCGAGATGGGCGGAAGCCGCGGCGTCGGCGCGGGCATTCTGGAAGGCGCGCGTGACCACAACCAGATCGGCGCAGGAGCGGCAGTCGCGGAGGTGGGCATGCAGCTCCGGGGTGCCGGCCTGGGGCCAGTGGCCGAGCGCGAGCAGCGACCTGAGTTCTTCCAAATGCGGGCAGGGGCTCAAGGTCATGACGGCCTCCGATGGCCGAGCGGCTGAGGTTTCTTTTCCAGGCCGGGCTGCTGATTCTGGAGCAGGCGGGCGATCTTGCGGCGGGCGCGGAACAGGAGCAGGCGGATGCTGGCCGAGGCGAGCCCGGTGATTTCCGCGATCTCATGATGGGAATAGCCCTCGGCATAGGCGAGCCAAAGAAGCTGCCGGTCGCGGGGACGCATTTGCGCGAGGGCCGGACCAAGCATGGCTTGCGAGTCGGCCTGGGCGGAATTGGAGGCAGCGGCGAAGCATTCCTCGGGAAGGTCGTCGATGGAGGCTGAGCGGGGACGGCGCCAATGATCGCGGAGCAGGTTGGTGGCGATGCGGAACAGGTAACGGCGGGCGGCGACTTCGCCCTCAGCTGCCAGGGAAGCGGGATGCGATGCGCAGAGATAGCGGACGTAGCTCTCCTGCATGAGGTCGTCGGCAAGCGCGGGGTCGCCGGAGACGCGGGCGAGGTACCCCCAAAGGGAACGCGCCGAACGACTGTAGAAGGCAGCGAACGCGTCGCTATCCATCGAGGCCATGGAGTCGAGGGACTGATCGACTGGCTGCGACGCGTGGCCGGCGAAGAGGCTCGGCAGTATGGATTCCCAAGGTGCAGGCATAGGCGCTTTCAGCGGTGCAGTGGGCCCTGCGGCTCACGGTTGTTCCCTGGAACGAAAGGGCGATCGGGTGGCGTCGATTGCCGTGTTGCTGTCGGGCAGAAGACCGAGGCGCGCCGCCAGCACCCAGGTGATGCCCGCGGAAATGATAAATCCCAGGCCGGGCATTAGGGCTACAGTTCCCATCAGAAGCATGGGGATTTCCATGTCGGGGCTGACATGGCGCAGCATGTAGAGGCCGGCGCCGAGCAGCGACATGACGATGCCGATTTGAAGCGGTGTGAGGACGCGGGCTATGGCGTTGGGGACGCGCTGGTCAGGCTCAATGCCGACGGGGATAGGGGCTGCCTCAAGGAAGCGCTTGCCGGCTTCAGTGCCCATGTAAAGGGCGAGCTCCTGATTGGAGCCGAACTTGTCAATGAGGCGGCTGTGGACTTCGCTTTGGAGCTTGAAGATCCTGTTCCAGCGGCGGTTTTCGAGGAATTGCCGGATCAGCCAGGTGAGGGCGGCGAGAAAGCAGGCGAAAGCCAGCAAGGCCGCCATGGGCCCAATCACATCGTTGGCGTCCCAGCCGCTGCGGGCAGGTCGCGAATACTCGGGCCAGACGGCGCGTTCCAGGGCTTCGTCAGGGCTGCCGTCTTCAGGAGCGAGGCGGGTGAAGAGATAAAAGTCGGGATTGCGGGCGATTTCAGGGTGTTCGGTGAGGAACTGGGCCAACTGCGGGTTGTTGTGGGCTACGTAGTCCTGATTGGCCAGCAGGGATGGATCGTGGGCGATGACGGTGGTGAGGGTGGGGCTGGTGCGCAGAAGCTTGAGTAGTTCATGGCGAGTGGCGGCAAGGTCCCTATCTGAGACCGCAGAGGTGGGCACCGGGAGTGGGACTGGGGCTGCGGGCCGGGTTTGCGCGGCGGCCAGCGCGGCGAACAAGAAGGCGGGCAAGGCAACAGAACGAAGGACGGATGGCAGAATGCGGCGGATGCGCATGCGGAATTCCCCTCATGGAAGAAGGCTTTTGCGCCTCTTCTGCACTTAGAACGAATGAGGGAAGGGTTTGGTTAACAGGAATTTCCGGACGCGGAGATCACGGGACCGCCAAGCTCCCTAAAGGCGATGTCCGCCGTGGTGACCACCGCCCGAATGGCCGCCGCCGGAATGACCGCCGCCGTGCGAGCTCTGCTTGAATTGCCTTCCGCCGCCGTAGCCTTTGGGGGCTTTGTAACTGCCGTAGGATTTTTGGGAGCCGTTGTGGTTGCCGAAGAAAGAGGAGCCGCCGGAGCGGGGCGAATAGGACTGGGCCATGTTGCGGCCCATGGAGGGCGCATAAGAGCGGCCGCCGGAATAGGACTGTCCGCCAAAAAACTGCGGAGACCGCTGGGCGAAGTTGTTGCTCTGCGAGGGGGTGGAACGGCCTGCGTAGGCCTGGCCCGATCCGTATGCGGAGCCATACGCCGATCCGGAACGGCCGTAGAAGCTGGACGCGGAGTTGGAACGATCGTAGGACTGCCCACGGGAAGACATGACTGAGGATGGCGCGCGATTGTAGGCGTAATTATTCTGCTGGGCGGCGCGCGCGAAATTGTTCGGCTGCTGGTAACCGCGATTTTGGGCTTCATTGCCGCGATAAGAGTTGTAGGGGCGGCTGTCGCCGAAATTTGCAGTTGCGCGGACGGCGGGGCGGACGAACGATTGCGGGGTGCCGCGGTTGTAGCCGTTGTTGTAGCCGTGGTTGAAGCCGTCGCCGGAGCGGGCATAGTTGGCGGAGCGGTTATAGCCGTCGAAACCGCGGGGCCCGCGCGAGCCAAAGCCGTGGTCGTCGCCGAAGTCCCAGTGGGCGACTGTGGCGCTGTGGGACATGTAGTTGGAATGATTGAAGAGGATGGATTGGGTGAGCCAATTGAGGGCCCAGCCGGCCCAGCCAAAGGGTGTGTTGCTGAACGCGGACATGGCAATGCCGAGGCCGAACTGCACCGGGGAGGAGCCGATGAAGGACTGGATCGCGCCGAACAGGGAAAATCCCGCATAAGGCTGGATGGGCTGCCCGTAGACGGCCCAGGGGTTATACGAGGGGACGTAGACGACCTGGGGATTGACGGGGGCGATCTGGATGTAGCCCTGGTTGGAATTGACGGCTTCCTCCGGCGTGTTCTGGAGATTGCCGGCGGACTGGGCGCGCTGACGCAGCACCTGCACGGTCTGGAGCACGTCCTGAGGCTGGTTGAAATAGGCGTTGCCGAGGTCGGTGGTCCACTGGAGATTCTGATCCATCTGGGCCAGGACCTGGGGGAACGCGGTCAGGGCTTTGACGCTGGGATCCCAGCTCTGCGCATTGGCGCCATAGGCGATCTGCTCCTGGGGGGCATTGCCCTGGGCCTGGAGCCAGTGGTCTGCGCCCACCACCTGGGCCGGATAAGTGGCCGCGGCGAGAACCTGAGCTACGAGCCCGTCGGGATAGAGGGCGATGGGCGCGACGAGTTGTTCGAGCTGGTCTGGCGAGAGGGGCTGGGCCACGGGTTGCGACGGGCCGGGATCAAGCGGCGAATATCCCTGGGACTGGTCATACGATTGGAACGAGTCCGGAGGCGCCTGGCCGTATTGCTGGTTTGGCGCGGGATAGGGCTGCTGGGCGTATGGCTGGGGCTGCTGATAGTTGGGCTGGGCGTAGCTGGGCTGCTGGTAGTTGGGAAGCTGCGGGTAGGGCTGCGTTTGCGGCGCGTAGAGGGGTTGCGCGTAATTGGGCTGGGCGTAGCTTTGGGGCTGGCTGGGCGGATACTGGCCCGCGTAGGGATTGGGCTGGTATTGGCTTTGAGGATAGGGGGGTTGCGAGCCGTATTGAGCATGGGCGGGTGCGGCTGCGAGGGCAAGAAGGAGAGAAAGCGACGCCACGGCAGCGAACGCCTTGAGGGTTTGCGATGCGGGCGAATGGGCCTGGAGCAGGCCGTATGGAGGTGTCATGTTCCCTCTCAGTGGTACCCATGGGGGTCGCCCCAACGCGATGCCTATGGTCGTAAACGGTGCATGCCGGGACTGCATACGCCGAGCCGTATTGGTTTTCCCAGCCGGTCGAGACTGTGGCTGACTAGCGTAGACCCTGTATTCCGGGGTTAGTTGCGGCGGATGGTTGGAAACTTCACAACAGATCGGGAGTTGCTCAAAAAGAGGGGCAGATGGCGCGGAAAGATTCGCTGGGGCTTGGCGACGTTCAGGTCAGAAACGGGTTCCCGACGCGCCAAAACGGTAAGTCTCGCCGAAGGATATTCCTCGCGGATTCAGGGTGTGGTTCTGGTTGGTGATGGCACTGTGAAAATTGGGGATGGCTTCGTAGGTAAAGTCCACACGCGTCCACCAATGTCCCCCCGTATGGTATTCCGCGCCGCCCCCGACAGACCAAGTGCTGTAGTTGGAATGAAGGTGGCCAGTACCATTACCGGATTGCGACAGGCTGGCGAAGCCGGCTTCGCCTTTGTAAATAGGCTGAAACCTGCCCCAGTAACCCATGGTGCACATCAGACCGCCCTCACCGACGAAGAGCTTGTAATTGGAAGCTTCCTGGTTTCCGCCTATGATCATGGAGTGGCCTTCGGCATTGATGCCGAGGCAATGCCAAATCGTTGCGGTAGCCCATGCGCTGGGCCCCCACCTCTTTACAACACCTCCCCAATCGCCCGAAAAATAGTCCATTCCAGCACCAGCGCTCAAGTGTAGCGGGATCCCCCTTCTCGCAGTTGCCTGGGGCTGCACCTGGGCAAGGCACGGAATCGAAACGAGGAGGACAGCTACCGCCACCGCTAGCTTTGCACCCATATCTTCATCTCCTGATTCGAGGCCAGTCCCGACCAGGGCCGACCTGAGTCAATTCTCATAATTGAGTATGATGTGCGCCTTGCAGCCATGGTGGCCCGTCTTCATCATCTATATGAGTCTTTGATCTGGTACCGGGCGAGTCACCGTCAATCCGTCAATTCTAAGTGGTTTAACATCAAACGCTCCGGTTCCCGGATTGGAAGTGGCCCCTACCCTTATTCCCGTTCAGAGTAAGAACATGCAGGCAGGGGTTATCATCAAAACGGGTGCGGATTGAAGTGCACTGCGCCGTGTTCTGAGGGGAAAAGCAGGTCCTTCTCTCGACTCCGCTGGAAATGCGAAATCTTAATTCTCTACTTGATACAGGCAAATCAACAGAAACGGAATGACATGCGAGCGAAGTCGGCGGTGGTGCTGGGCGCCCAGTGGGGCGACGAGGGCAAGGGGAAGATTGTCGACGTGCTGAGCGAGCGGTTTACCGCTGTGGCGCGGTACGCGGGCGGGCATAACGCGGGGCACACGGTGATCATCGGGGGGCAGCGGTTTGTGCTGCAACTGATTCCGTGCGGAGTGCTGCGGCCGGGTTGCAAGGGGATCATCGGCAACGGGGTGGTGCTGGATCCGATCGCGTTTCTGAAAGAGGTGGGCAAGCTGCGGGCGCTGGGCGTGGATGTGGATAGGCAACTGTTTGTGTCCAACCGGGCGCAGGTGATTTTGCCGTATCACCGGATGATCGAGCTGGCGGCGGAGAGCGCGCCGGGACGAAAGAAGATTGGGACCACGAGCCGGGGAATCGGGCCGGCGTATGAAGACAAGATGGCGCGCAGCGGATTGCGGGTGGTGGACCTGCTGCGTCCGGAGTTGCTGAGGGCGCACATCGAGGCGGCGTGCGCGGAAAAGAACGCGATTGCGCAGGCGCTTTTCGGGACCGACCCGCTGGACCCGCAGAAAATGTATGAGGAATATGTGGCGGCGGCGGAGCAGATTGCGCCGTTTGTAGCGGACACGGGACGAATGCTGAATGCGATTCTGGCCGAGGGCGGGAGCGTGATGTTTGAGGGAGCGCAGGGAACGATGCTGGATATCGACCACGGGACGTATCCGTTTGTTACGTCTTCGTCGGCGACGGCGGGAGGTGCGGCGACCGGAACCGGGGTGGGACCGACGGCGATTGGGACGGTGATCTCAGTGACCAAGGCGTATGTGACGCGGGTGGGCGAGGGACCGTTTCCAACCGAGATTCATGACGAGGTGGGCGAGGAGCTGCGCAAGCGGGGCAACGAATATGGAGCGGTGACGGGGCGGCCGCGGCGGTGCGGATGGCTGGATATTCCGCTGCTGCGCTACTCGAACCAGGTGAACGGCGCGGAGTGGCTGGTGGTGACCAAGCTGGACGTTCTGGACACGCTTGAGAAGATTCCGGTGTGCGTGGGCTACGAGATTGGCGGCTCGCCGCGGCGAGTGACAGATGAGATTCCGGCGGACGTGCATGGGCTGGAGATGATCAAGCCGGTGTACACGACGCTGAAGGGATGGGGGGAAAAGACCGAGGGAATCACGGAGTTTGACAAGCTGCCGAAGACGGCGCGGGAGTATCTGCGGTTTCAGGAGCGGGAGAGCGGAGCGCGGATCGGGATGGTTTCGACGGGACCGGACCGCGACCAGACGATAGTGCTGCCGGAATTTGCGGCGGCGCTGGACAACATGCACAAGTAAACTTTGAGAGAGCGCTGAGCATCGACCGGGATTTTGTGAGTACGCATTCCCGGCAAGAGAGAAATGAAACCTATGGTCAGCTTTATTGTTCGGATGAAATTTGCCCAAGAAGATCGGGCCGATGTGGCCGAAATCCTGCGCCAGTTGACCGTGGCCTCGCGTCAGGAGCCGGGGTGCGTGAGCTATGTTGCGCACCACGTCCAGAGCGATCCCGACACGGTGCTGATCTACGAGCAATACCAGGACCAGAGCGCGGTGGATGCGCATGGGAAGTCCGCGCACTTCAAGAAGTATGCAGTGGGGGGACTCTACCAGAAGATGCGGGAGCGGAGCCGGGAGGACCTGATTGCTCTCATTTGAGCGCCGGGGCGCGTCCAAGCGGAGGGGTTCCGGCAGCGCGCGCGAATGGCGCCCAGTGGGTGAATAAGCAGGCAGCCGATTGACCGTGCTGCGGGTTCAGGACTACCATCCGATACGTCAATGCCGGGAGCCGTTACCAGATTATCGATGCCCATAAGCCGCCGAATTGCGTTCGGACTCAGGCTCTTCCCGGTGCTTCTGCTGGCGCTGGGAACGCCTGCGGGGCTGGCTGGACAAGCCGATCAAAGCCAAGTCCATACAGGCCCAGGCAAAGCGAACGCGCTGCCTCGGGGAGAAAAACATGAGTTCCGGCACCAGATCGACCAGCTTGAAGAAGTGTGGCGAAGCGCGTTGCTGAAAGGGAACAGCACCGAACTGGATTCCCTGATGGCGGACGACTACATGGCCATTTCGCCTTCAGGAACCTTGCAAACCAAAGAAGAGACGCTGGCTAATTTGCGCAGCGGGCGGATGCATTTTACGGGTCTGGAAATTACGGACCGCAAGGTGCGATTTTACGGGACGACGGCGCTGGTGACTTCGCTTGCCGAGGTCCATGGGACGACCGCCGAGGGAGACATATCCGGCAGCTATCGCTACACTCGCGTGTATGTGCGGGACCCCCGGGGCGCGTGGAAGGCCGTGAGCTTTGAGGCCAGCAAGATTCCGGAATCCGACGCACGCAAGTAGCGATTGACCTGGCTTGGCGCGGCCGACTTGGCGCGGCCAAATTGCCGCGAATCGATACAGAAAAACAGCCGAGGCGCGGGAAAAGGTTACTCTTTGAGATTTTTTACTTTATGGCTTTACAACCGCTTTCTCGATTCCGTGCTCAAATACATTCGAACGCCGTTCCCGCATTAAAGTCGTTAGTTAATCTTGCCGGACGAGCGCTTGACGCTGCATCTGCTCGACCAGGATTTCGGTTCAAGATGCCGCGCGCCTGAGCCGATTGCGTTTTCTTAAAGCGGTAAGGCAGGAAGCGCCGACGAACGAACCACGAAGAAGGGGAATCGCATGACAGTCGCGCAGTTACTGAAGCTCAGGCGTCTTTCGCTCTGGTTTCTTTTGCCGGGCCTGGCGGGACTGATTGTCTCGGCGATGCTTTCCACCTACTACCTGGAAAGCCTGCCGAAGTGGCCTGTGCCGGAGGAGACGCGGACCACTCCGCGGGAGATTCGCGGAAGCATCGTGTATCAGACCTTGGCCGAGGACCGGACCTTGAGCGCGATGGAATACTCTTCGATCGGGGTATTTCTGATCGGCCTGGGGTTGGGCCTGGTGTACCTGAATCAGTTTGGCGGCGGCGCACGGGCCGGGAAAGCGGAAGAAGATAAGCCGGAGCCGGTGGTCGCGGGTTAGCGGACACGAGGCGATCGTGGGCCGCGCCCGGGGTGGCGCACAGTCCTCTACAATGGACCGATGCCAGAACTGCCGGAGGTGGAAACGATTGCCCGCGGCGTCCACGAGCGGGTGCGGGGCGACCGGATCGTTCAAGCCTGGTTTGGTTCTCATCGGGAACCTTTCAAGACGCCGCCGGCGCGACAGGCCAAAGGGCTTGAGGGGCGCACGATCCTGACCGTGCGGCGCGTTGGAAAGCATATTGTCTGCGAGCTGGGCGCGCAGAGCGCCAATCCCAGTGTGACCAGAATTGGCGCAGACGAGCGGGATGGAGTGGCTCAAGCCCAATGGATTGTGCATCTGGGCATGACGGGACGCCTGTTGGTGACCGCTCCCGATGATCCGGTTGCTGCCCATACCCACGCTCGACTGAGCTTGGCCAGCGGCCGCGAGGTGCGCTTTGTGGATCCGCGCCGTTTTGGACGGCTGGAGTTTCGCGACCTGGGGCGCAGCACGGGGTTCATCGGTCCGGGCAAAGAGCCGCTCACCGTGGGCGCGGAGGAATTTGCGAAACTGTTTCGCCGACGGCGCCTGGCAATCAAGGCCGCGCTGCTGAACCAGACGCTGCTGGCCGGGGTGGGCAATATCTACGCCGACGAGGGTCTGTTTCGCGCCGGCATTCGTCCGCGCCGTGGAGCAGGGCGACTGACCCGAGCGGAACTGGAACGGCTGCGGTTGGGCCTGTGCGAGGTTCTGGAGCACGCGATCCGGCTGGGAGGATCGTCCGTCTCCGATTATGTGGATGCGGATGGAGTGCGCGGGTTCTTTCAACAGGAGCACTGCGTCTACCTGCGAACCGGGCTGCCCTGCCGTCGATGCGGGACGCCGATCAGGCGGATTTTGCTGGCGGGGCGAGGCACACATTTTTGCCCACACTGCCAACGATAGGTGAATCCCTATGATTTCTTGTATTAATGTGCGGTCCGGCCTTCCAGAATGCAGACGATTTGCGAGTTTGTATTTTCGTAAGTCTTTGAAAGAAAAGCGCATTGCAAAAGGAATGCCAAGTGCTACAAGAAGAGCGCCAGTGATGTATCGGCTGCTGGGAAAATCCGGCCAGCCCAATGAGAAGCAGAGATCCGGCAAGAGCAACCGCCAGCGAAGCGGCCCTCCAAGCGGAATAACCGGGAGGGATGACCGGCCGGAGAATCTGCAGCAGGTGGGGTGGAAACAACCACCGTCCACACGTCCTTTGGGAGGCCAGTGACCAGCGCAGAGAGCGAAACGCCGCCCGTCAAGAGGCGGCGTTTTTGTTTGGCGCATGACTCAGGGGATGCATCCAACTTGTCAGGTGCGCAAACCGCACCAATGTAGGACTTGCCAGCCGGGACGCTTCGCTGTAGTATCAGACTTGCCTATCAAGCGGCTGACGCGGGCCACCCGAAACCGGGCGGAGCAAGCTCGCTGCTGAGCAAGGAAACTTCGCCAACCAGATCCACCTTTCACACGCTGCATACGGCGAAGCTCCTGCAGGAAAAGCATCATCGGAGAGAAGCACCATTAGCAGACGCCGATTCAATCTCAGACAATGGGGCAATGAGCATGGTCGTCGGATAGAGCTTGATTAAAGCTCGCGCGTTCGGGGCAAATCTTCCGGGAACCATGGCAAGTCGCGTTGAGGCTCAGTTCCTCATGCAGTTTGCCCGAAGCTCTCATCATAAGACTGGATGGTCCGCCGTTGCGTTCCCGGTCCAAACCTGGACGGGCGGCAGGCAAACAGGGTGTTCAGCGCCCGTGCACGATGGGCAAGAAGAAAGCTGAGCACGAGGGCGCAATTCAAAGAATGCGCCATACACCAAGAAGCGCGCTGCAACTAATTGCACAGCGCCAGGAAGTAAAGAATGACGACAGAATCGACGCAGCCCCAGATTGAAGTGGGGCCCGCTCCTGCCAATGGCCAGGGGCAGTCGCAAGGGCATCGGCGCCGTCGGCGCCGGCGCAAGAACAAATCCACCCAAGCGGGCGCGCCCCAGGCGCAGCAAGCGCAACCTCAGGCGCAGCGCCCGGCCCAACCAGCTCAACCCAAGTCGCCGCCTGTGCAGCAGGCGCGCCAAAACCATCAGGGCCAGGGATCGGGACGGAGGAAGAAGAAATTCTTCCAGAAGGGCTCGGCGTCTGGCGCGCAGCCTGGGAACGGCGCGGGCTTCTCTCAACTGGGACCCAATCCGGGGAATGAGCAGGGCTATGGAAACGGGCAAGGCAAGCGCAAGGGCAAGCAGAAGGGGCCCAGGGAGTTTGTGGGTCCGATGGACCACAGCTACCGCGCCGTGAACGGAAACGTCTCCGACGGGCCGCCCTCCACGATTCAAATTACCAGCAACGGGCACAGCAACCACTACCAGGAAAATTACTCGACTCAGGCGGCGACGCCGGTGCGCGAGGATGCGGTAACTCGCATTTACTGCTTCATCGAGGATCTGTTTTTTCAGGCGAAGATCCAGGAGACCTCGCGGAAGCTGGGCGTGAAGGTGGAGTTTGTGAAGGGCGACAAGGAGTCAGTGGCCAAGCTCACCGACATGGCGGACGCCGACCGGCCGACGCTGCTGGTGTTTGACTTGAACAACCTGAATGCCAAGCCGATGACACTGATTCCGAAGTTCAAGGCAAAGCTGAAAAAGGCTACGTCGATCATCGGGTTTCTGAATCACCTGCAAGGGGATCTGAAGCTGAAGGCGATCGAGGCGGGATGCGACACGGTGATGCCGCGGTCGGCCTTTTCGCAGAGCCTGCCCAATTTGCTGCGCCGCTATGGGCTGGAAGAGGAAGAAGACAACTACCCGCAGCCGGTGTAACAGTTAAAAACTCTGGGGGATCATGAGGGGCGCTTTCCGCAAGGGAAGCGCCCCTTTTATTTGATATTCCGGAAGTTATCCGGGCGGCCAGGTGAAGGGGCGGCCGCCGAGCAGGTGGACGTGGAGATGATCGACGGTCTGGCCGCCGTCGGGGCCGGTGTTGACCACGACGCGATAACCCTTGGGCAACTTTTTCGAGCGGGCGATTTCGGCTGCGGCGCACATGAGGTGACCGAGCAGAGAACGATCGTCGGAATTGCTCTCGGCAAGCGAGGCGATGTGGCGGCGCGGAGCGATGAGCACATGCACGGGGGCTGCGGGATGAATGTCGGCGAAGGCGTAACACTGGTCGTCCTGGTAGACGGCGGTGGAGGGAATGCTTCCGTCAATGATTTTGCAAAAGACGCAGCTCATGGCGAGACCAGTGTACAGCAGCGTCAACTGGTGTGATCTAAGAGGATCTTCCAGCCTTGCGGGCCTTTGCGCCAGACGAGCGAGAAGATGCCATCGTCTTTCTTGGCTTCGCCTTTGACGGCGCGTTCCAGGTGAAAGGCGCCGGTGACAACGGCGAACTCGACCTGGCCGCAGGCGCTGGGCAGCAGGCGGATGTCGAGATTGTTGAAGGTGAGCGCGCCCATTTGCTCGGCCGTGGTATAGGACTCCTTGTAGCGCTCGAGGATGGGACCGTAACCCTTGCGCAGTTTGGCGCCGATGAAAGTCGTGTCGGGGGAATTTTCATAGACCTGCATGAAGGCGGGAATGTCGGCGCGATTCCAGGCGGCGACCTGCGAATCCATGGCGGCGCGAATGGCGGCTTCGTCGACGGCAGGGGTGTGGGGCTGGGCGTGGGCGAGTCCCCTACCGGCAATCAAAACGAAAAGCAGTAGTAGCTTCCTCATCGGGGTCCCTCAGCGTCCAGCTTACAATAGGGATCTGCTGAATTGCCGCGAAGATTGGTCTTGAAACTGCGCACTGGGCAATCTACACGTCGGCCGTCACGAAATGGGATTTATATGAACATCACGTTCGGTCAATTGATTGCGGTGATGGGCGGTTCCTCACTCCTCGTTGTGGGCCTCCTTTCCTGGATTGGCCGTTTGATGGGTGAGCGCGTCGCGTCAAAGTGGCGCCGCGATGAGCAGACAATGATCGAACTTCTTCGAAACGCCCTGGCGGGCGATAAGCTTTTGTTCGAGAGCGCAATAAGGGGATTTCAAGTCGGGCAGGACGCCCACCAGCCCAAGCGGCTCTCAGCGATAGAGGCCTTATGGTCAGAAGTTCTCCGGCTCCGGGAGGAATTTTCGCAGCCTGTGTTTTTTTGCAGCATTTTCGTGCCAGCCGAGTATGACTCACTTCTCAGAGAACGGGGAGATCTAATAGCCCTTATCGCCGAGTTCAATATTCAATCGATCGCGGAAAATATGCGACAGGGCGGCCTGCTTGAGCGAGAGCGGCCGTATTTAGGGGAGACTCTTTGGTTGCAGTTTTTCATCTACAGAGCATTCCTTGGCCGATTAGCAATCGTTCTTTCAGACGGCGTTCGCAAGGGCCGCCTTGAAGACTGGCGGAAAGATGACGGTATTCGGCAAATCATATCGAATTTGTTGCCGTCGGAGACTGTTGTCTCCCTTCTAGAAAAGTCCCCCTTCATAGCTGCTATAAGCCGAACGGTCAATGCCCTTGAGACTCTTCTGTTGAAAGAAATCAGCCTGATTGTCTCGGGCCGCAGGTCGTCCTTCGAGAGTTTTGAAAATGCCAAGGAATTGCGAGCCGCGATGGATGGAGTGGAGCGAACTCTAGGTAATTCGGGAGCCCCTAACTTCAAGTGAGTCGTTATCGCTTTTTCCAATACAATGGCAGCATGACGGCGGCTGCTGCTTCTTCTTCATTGCGCGTGGTGCATACGGTCTGTTCGCATGACTGCCCGGACTCGTGCGGGGTGTTGGTGACGGTGGATGAGCATGGCCGCGCGATCAAAGTGGAAGGCGACGCGAGCCATCCGGTGACGCAGGGATTCCTGTGCGGGAAGGTGGCGAAATATCTGGATCTTGTCTACGCGCCGCAGCGGATTCTTTATCCGCTGAGACGAAAAGCAGGCGTGGCCAAAGGGCCGCTGGCGCCGGGGCGGGAGCACGAGGCGTTTGAGCGCGTGAGCTGGGACGAGGCGCTGGGTGCGATTGCGGCGCGGCTGAAGCGGGTGGCCGATGAGTTTGGGCCGGAATCGATATTGCCTTACAGCTACGCGGGGACGATTGGCGTGCTGGGATACGGATCGATGGACCGGCGATTCTTTCACCGGCTGGGGGCGAGCCAACTGGACCGGACGATTTGTTCGGAGGCGGGCGGCGAGGCGTGGAAGCTGGTTTATGGAAAGAAGCTGGGCACGCCGACGGAGGATTTCCGGCTAGCGAAGCTGGTGCTGGCGTGGGGCGCGAACATTCACGGGAACAACGTGCACCTGTGGCCCTTTGTGGAGCAGGCGCGGCGGAATGGGGCGCGGCTGATTGTGATCGATCCGTATCGCACCAGAACGGCGGCGCTGGCGGACTGGCATATTGCGATCCGGCCGGGGACGGATGGAGCGCTGGCGCTGGGAATGATGCATGTGATTCTGAACGAGGGCCTCGAGGATCGCGCATACATCGACACGATGACGCATGGGTTTGAGCAATTGGCGGAACGGGCGCGGGAGTATACGCCGGAGCGCGTGGCAGCGTGGACGGGTATGACGGCGGCGGAGGTTGCGCAACTGGCGCGGGAGTATGCCACCACTCGGCCGGCGGCGCTGCGCTTGAATTACGGTGTGCAGCGATCGGAGAACGGCGGGACGGCGGTGCGGGCGATTGCGATGCTGCCGGCGCTGACCGGGGCGTGGACGGTTCGCGGCGGGGGCGGGCAGCTTTCGACTTCGGGGGCGTTTGATTTTGATCAGGATGCCGTGAGGCGGCCGGATCTGGCGCTGGCTTCGCCGTTGGGACGGCTGGCGCGGACGGTGAACATGTCGGCACTCGGAGAGGCGCTTGCCGAGCAGGGGTCAGAGATCAGAGATCAGGGATCAGGGACTGACGGTGGGCCGGTAGTGAAGGCGCTTTTTGTTTATAACTCGAATCCGGGGGCGGTGGCGCCGAACCACAATGCTGTGCGGCGGGGGATGGAGCGGACAGACCTGTTCACCGTGGTGCACGAATTATTTTTTACGGATACGACGGATTATGCGGATTACATTTTGCCGGCGACTACGTTTCTGGAGCATACGGACATTCAGGGCGCGTACGGGCACTATTTTGTGCAGCTCTCACAAAAAGCAATTGAGCCGCCGGGCGATGCGCGATCGAACGTGTGGCTGTTTGGGCAATTGGCGCAGCGGATGGGGTTTGAAGAGGAATGCTTCCGGGATACGCCGGAGGAGCTGATCCGGCAGGCGCTGGCGATTGGGGCGGACGGGCACTCAACCATTACGGGAATGGAGCATATTACGGTCGGAGAGCTAGAGGCGAAGGGGCATATTCCGCTGGGGTTTCTTCGCGAACCGGAGAGGAGCTTCCTGCCTTTTACTGCGGGTGTTCTTTCTACTCCTTCAGGGAAAGTTGAGTTTTTTTCGGAGACGCGGGCGGCGCAGGGGCTCGATCCGCTGCCTGGATTTGTTGCGCCTGTGGAGTCGCGCTGGGGCGAGCTGGCGAAGCGCTATCCGCTGGAGTTTTTGAGCCGCAAGGCGGATAACTACATGAACACGACGTTTGCGAACTTGGATGGGCACCGCAAGATGGAGGCGCGGAAGAGCCAGCGGCTGGAGATGCATCCGAGGGACGCGGAGGCGCGGGGAATTGCGGATGGGGATGCGGTGCGGATCTGGAATGACCGCGGCGAGCTGAAGCTGACGGCGATGATGAATGGAAGCTTGCCGGCAGGGGTGGTGGCGGGACAATTGGATTGGGCGAAGATGTCTACCGGGGGCGGGAATGTGAATACGCTGACGAGCGAGCGGTTGACAGACATTGGAGCGGGGGCTACGTTTTATTCGACGTTGGTGGAAGTGGGTAAGTGCGGAGAATAGCCACCCCAGCGACGAAGACCTGTCGCCGGGGACCCCGGAGCCACCCCAGCGACGAAGACCTGTCGCCGGGGACCCCGGCAGGAATAGGGACTGGGGACTAGGGGCTAGGGGCTAGGGCTAGAAAGTTCAGGGTGACTTAGAGTTGAGTTACAGGTTGTTTTTTATGAGTTAGTAAGTGCTCAACAGGCTGATAACTCCATGGATAAATCAGATACATTCACGCTTCGGCTGGCGACGGAGGAGGACATTCCGGCGTTGCACGCGCTGATTGAGGCGTCGGTGCGTGGATTGCAGGCGGAGGACTACACGCAAGCGCAGATTGAGGGGGCGCTGGGGACGGTGCTGGGGCTGGATACGCAACTGATTCGGGATGGGACATACTTTGTGGCGGAGCCTCTCGATCACAAGGCGAACGGGCTAAAGCTCCTCGCCGGCTGCGGAGGATGGTCGAAGCGCAAGACGTTGTTTGGTACAGATCGCGGACCGGCTCGCGAGCCTGACCTCCTGGACCCCTCGATGGATGCGGCGAAGGTGCGGGCGATCTTTGTGCATCCGAATTTTGCGAGGCGGGGATTGGGGTCGCTGATTCTGGCGCGCGTGGAGGCAGAGGCCTGGGCAGCGGGATTCAGGCGGTATGAGATGGGATCGACACTGACCGGCGTGCCGCTCTATCAGTTGAAGGGCTACGTGGAGGTAGAGCGAATCGGCGTTCCGCTGTGGAATGGCGAGGCGCTGCCGGTGGTGAAGATGGTGAAGGCAGCACCTGCGGTGCGGCAGACTCCGCTTCGCGGCCGGGACAGTGGGCCGGGTTAAGGCGCGTTGCGCGCGGGGTGCGGGTCGGTAAGGAATCCCAGGTCTCAAAGGCGAGACCTGGGGCACCCGGATTATTGCTTTATGGGGTGGCGCCTGCGGGCGTGATCTCGATGTAGTCGAAGGCGGCGGGGTCGGAGTCGTCCGGGATGCCATCGAGGCGGAGGATGTCGCCGGGCTTGAGGTCTATGGCGGGAACGGTGCGGCGGGTGGAGTTGTCGCCATTGGGGCGGCGCGAGGGGAGCATGGCGTCGGCCAGCCATGTGGCGACGGGGTGGCCGTTGACGGATAGTGTGAAGTCGGCTGCGCCGCCTTGCAGATCAAAATACTGGATGGCGATGTTGAAGCGGCCGGGCTTGCCGGCGTAGGTCCACTCGGCGGAGCAACTGGGCGCGGTCTCGGGGACTAAAGCCCCTCTCTCATTTTGAAGGTCGTGCGGCACGACTGAAGTCGTGCCCTGACACGATACAGCCTTTCCTCCGCTCGCGTCTTCCCACGGCTTGATATCGATGATTTGGTAGCCGGCGAGGCGGGCGTCTTCAGCTTCAAGGCGGCCGGGATAGTGGCCGGCGCGGGCGTCCTGTTTGATGTTGTCGTCGGGAATGCCGCTCAGCTTGAGGAAATATTGCACGATGGCGTCGCGCCAGACGATGGCGTGGCCGGCCTGGTATTGAAGGCGGGCGAGAACGTCGTCGTAGAGGCTGGGGTCGACGCGGCTGTTGAGGGAGGCCCACTCGGTGACCAGGTTTGCGGCCCGGGCTGCGCCTGCGTAGTGGCTGTCGTAGATGTATTGAATGACGGTTTTGCCGTCGTGGAGTTTGTAGGTGTAGGGCACGTGGTGGAAGAAGAGGAGCAGATCGTCGGGGGTGGTGGCGAGGGCCTCGTAGAGTTTGGCGACTTCAGGCGGATATTGGCCGGTGAAACCGGTGCCCGTGGCGACGGTGCGGTCCATGCCGATGCCCTGGGCGTCGGCGTTGTGCCACTGTCCCCAGCCGTTATGCTCGCTGGACTCGATGTTGGGGCCGTAGTGGCTGCCGGTGATGTCGGTGAGCGTCTGCGTGCCGAGCGGGCCGGTGTAATGGACGTAGGCTGGCCAGGACTGCATGAGCATTTTGTCGACGGTGGCGACGACTTGGGGGTCGGCGCCGATGGTTTGTTTCGTCCACTCTTCCGCGATTTTCTCTGGAGTCAGGTTTGGGTTCCAGGCGACGCGGCCGCAGGCGTAGAGATTAGCGAGCGCGAGCGGAGAGCCGAGCCAGCGGTCGCGGCCGATGCCGGCGACACCAACCATGCCGCCCAAAGGCTGATGGAAGGATTTGCCGGAGAGGATTTCTTTGACAGGCGTCGGTTGGTTGGCGGCGCGGAGATCGAAGTCGAGAACCCACTTCCACATGGGGGCGAGATAGACGAGATGGCGCTGCTGGCCCGTGTATTCCTGGGTGATCTCGACCTCCATGGCCTGGCTGGTATGGGGGAGGGCGGCGAAGAGCGGAGAGACGGGCTCCTGTGCCTGGAAATCAATAGGGCCTTCCTTGGTTTGGACGATGACGTTGGGGAGGAAGTGTCCGTCGAGCGGTGCAAAGATGTCATACGCGGCGCGGGCGCGATCGGCTTTGGGGTCGCGCCAGTCGGCGTGGTGATTGTAGACGAAGGCGCGATAGAGGACGACGCCGCCGTGAGACGCGAGCGCGGCGGCGAGCAGGTTGGCGGCGTCGGCTGGGGTGCGGCCGTAGCTGGCGGGGCCGGGTTGGCCTTCGGAGTCGGCCTTGACGGTGAATCCGGCAAAGTCTGGAATCAGTCCGTAAATCTCGGCGACTTTAGCAGCCCACCAGGCCTTCACCGCCGGGTCGAGTGGGTCGTAGGTGGGCAGGCCGCCGATGGTTTGCGGGCTGGCGATGGCTACGCTCATGGCGACGCGAACGCCCCAGGGACGCATGGTGTCGGCGATGCGGGCAATCTGCTTGAGATGGTCGGAGTCGAGGAGTTGCGGGGCTGCGTTGACGTTGTTTACGTTGCAACCGTTGATGCCGACCGAGGCAAGCAGGCGGGCGTATTCGGCGACCGGGGCGAGATCGGCGCGGACGTTGCCGCCCTCAAAGAAGATGCTGCGGCCGGCGTAGCCGCGCTCGATGGAGCCGTCGGGGTTGTCCCACTCGTCGACCCAGCGGATAGGGAAGGCGGGTACCTCATGGACGTCAATTGGATAAATGAATTGACCTTGCCGGAGTCGTCTGATCAGAGCGAACGCGCCATATAGAACTCCCTGCTCGTCGCCGCCGACCACTACGACCCAAGCCCTCCCATGAATGAGAGCATGAGTGAGCCAAAAGCCTCCCGGCCCGAGATCGCCGGTGACATTGAGATGGGGTAAGGATTTCTGCACTTCCGTCAACGTGCCCAGAACAACGTCACCGGGATCATTTTTGAATTCTGGTACGGCGTCCGGGCCGCATATTTTCGGAGCAATGCTCGTCGATGGGTCCTCAAAGCCTAAGTGGCTGCGCGCTAGCTCTTGCACCGCTGTTTGTTCGAGCAAAGAGTCTCCCAACCTGCGCACGCATGTGGACCCAATCCCTCTAGGAGTCGACTTCTCATACTTGAGCCAGGCCTGGTCGGCGGTTTGGGCGGGGGCGTAAAGGGTGCCGGCTAAGAGAACGGCCTGGACGAAAACCCGCGGGGAGATTCTTGCTATCCCACCCTTGCGACAAAAAGACGTCGCAAGGATGGGGCACCCAGCGAAGGTGCAGTTAACGATTTGAAGCATCCCAGGTCTCAGAAGCGAGACCTGGGGCACCCGATGACAAGAATTCAAGAAGCAGGTTCTTCGACTCCGCTTCGCTTCGCTCAGAATGACAGCAAGGATGGGGCACCCCGTTTTTGGTGGCCGAGCGGTCAAAGACGGGAGTTGTGGAATCCCAGATCTTTGTCGGCGAGAAGGGAAAGGCCGGATTTGTGGCATCCCAGACTTCAGAAGCGAGACCTGGGGCACCCTATTTTTGCGGATGGGAAAGAATCGAAAAGCCGCCATCTGTGATCCTTTCGCGCCTCCACACTGTTCTATCATCTGTTGGCGGTTGATAAACTTAGATGTTTGTTGTTCGAGGAGGCTTTTCCCCTATGCCCAGCACCATGCAGGCGGTTGTGAAGGCTCAGGCAGCGCCTGGCATCGAGTTGCGCGAGGCGCCGGTTCCCGCTCCGGGGCCGGGCGAGGTGCTGGTGCGGGTGCAGGCGGCGAGCGTGTGCGGCACCGACCTGCACATCTTCAATTGGGACCCGTGGGCGCAGGGCCGCATTCATCCGCCGCTGATTCCGGGGCACGAGTTTGCCGGCGTGGTGGCCGGCGTGGGTCGTGGCGTGACTACGGTGAGAGAGGGCGACAAGGTAAGCGCGGAGATGCACGTGGCTTGCGGGAAGTGCATGCAGTGCAGGATTGGCGAGGCGCACATTTGCCAGCACGTGCGCATTCTGGGCGTGGATGCGGATGGGGCGTTTGCGAGTTACGCGATCATTCCCGAGACCAACATCTGGAAGCTGTCGCCGTCGATACCGGACGAGTACGCTTCGCTGCTCGATCCGCTGGGGAACGCGGTGCATACAGTGCTGGCGGGGCCGATTGCGGCGCAGACGGTGGCGGTGACGGGGTGCGGGGCGATCGGGCTGTTTTCAATTGCGGTGGCCAAGGCTTGCGGAGCGGCACGGGTGTTTGCGATTGAGGTGAATGCGCATCGGAGGGCGGTGGCGGCGACGATGGGCGCGGACATGGCGCTGGACCCGGCGACGGACAACGTGGAAGAACAGATATTGGAGGCGACGGGCGGGACGGGCGTGGATGTGCTGATGGAAATGTCAGGGCATCCGGCGGCTATACGGACGGGCTTTGCGGTGCTGCGGACGGGGGGACGTGCGTCGCTGCTGGGGATTCCGTCGCGGCCGGTGGAGCTGGACCTGGCGCGGGATGTTATTTTCAAGGGCGCGGTCGTGCAGGGCATCAACGGGCGCAAGATGTTCGAGACGTGGTTTCAGATGGAGGCGCTGCTGGCAACGGGGAAGCTGAACCTGGAGCCGGCCATTACGCACCGGCTGAAGCTGAGCGAATTTCCGCGGGCCATGGAGTTGCTGCGGACGGGCGAGGCGATCAAGGTGGTGATGCGGCCGGAGTAGGCCGTGCGCTCTTGCCTTCGACGCGAGAAGGCTGCGCCAGAATCCTTGACGAGACAAATCCCCCGCAAGTCTGGCGGCGGTTACTGGACGGTAAGCGCGATGGTGGTGTTGGAATCGGTAATGGCGGTGACGCCGTTGCTGGACTGCGCATCGATGAACACCGTGTATGTGCCGGCGGGTGTGGCGGGATTCGCGGGCGGCCCGTTGTTGTAGTAGTGGTAACGGGGCGCGCAGGCGGTGGCGCCGAGCACGGTGACCACGCCGAGCAGGGCGAGCAGCGAGAGGCGGCTGAGCCACGCGCGACGGCGCGCTGCCCAGGCTAGTCCGCCGAGGCTGAAAGCGCCGGGAAGCAGAAATGCCCAGGCCACTGGGTTGGAGCGGGAGTGCGGCGCTAACCGTGCCTGGCCCTGGGATCCGAACTGCGTGCTAATCACCATGGAACTGGGAATTGGGGCGGTTGCGTTGGGTGCGATCTCCACGTTCTCCGGAGTAAAGGTGCAGGCAGCCTCGTCGGGAAGGCCGGAGCAGGAGAGGGTCACGAACATTGGCGCCGTCAACGCGGAGCTGTTTTGCGGGATCACGGAGGCGACGACGGTTCCCGATTGACCGGGCTTGAGAGAGAGAGTCGCCGGAGTGACGGAAACTGTGAAATTGGGCGTGGAGGCGGACTGGGCGTGCGCGCCGACCGACTGCGAGACTGAGCCGAGGTGGGCGGCGTCGCCCTTGTAAATGGCGAGCAAGGAGTGAGGGCCAGGGGAGAGCGCTACGACGATGGTGGCCTGGCCCTGGGCGTTGAGGGCCGCGCCAGCAAGCGGCATGCCACGGTCACTGATGGTGACGGCGCCAGTGGCCGGAAGCCCGTCTTCGCCGGCGACGGCGACGGCCACGGTGGCCTGAGTGCGGCCTCTCTGGTCGCGTGTCTCGACGGTCATCGAGGTCTGCGAGTCCATGCGCGGCGATTGCCAGCCGGAGTTCTCTCGGGCCGCGGCCAGCGTGGGCACGGCCAGCGCGATGCTGAATGCTGCAACCAACTCAAGCCGCAAACCGCGGCAGATCAAACCTCTCACGCGCACCTGCTCCAAATTCAGAAATCGAGTATCGCCCGGTTGCCTAAGCGTAGAACACCATTGTATCCGGCGAGGGCGTGGCCGGGCCAATGGGTGGGGCATTGTTTGGACGTTGAAGACGAGAGAAGGGCGCGCGGTTGGCCTGGAGGCTGAAGGGCAAAGGCATCGAGAACCGGCCCGGGGGTTTGAGCGTTCCAAAGGCCGCTCGCCGCGCTATGCTCTTTGTTTGAGGTGCATTGCCATGACCGAAGCCGCCGAACGCACCCAGCTTGCTCATCTGACCGCCGCGATGGACGAATTGCGCGCCAAGGGGACCCACTTCAAGCTGCGCATTCTCGATGACCAGCAAGCCCCGGTGTGCCGCTACGACGGCAAGCAGGTGATTAACCTGGCCAGCAACAACTACCTGGGTCTGGCCAACCATCCAAAGCTGATTGAAGCGGCGCTCGCGGCGACACGGACGTTTGGAGTGGGATCGGGCGCGGTAAGGACGATTGCGGGGACCATGCGCATTCACATGGATCTCGAGGAGAAGATTGCGCGGTTCAAGAATGTGGAGGCATGCGTGGTGTTTCAGAGCGGGTTCACCGCCAACGCGGGGACGGTGAGCTCGATTCTGGGCAAGGAAGACTTTATCCTTTCCGACGAGCTGAACCACGCCAGCATTATCGATGGGGCGCGGCTGTCGCGGGCGAAGATCCTGGTGTTCCGGCATAAGGATGTTGAGCACTGCGAAGAGCGGCTGAAGGAGGTTGCGGGCGAGCCGGGGAGAAAACTGGTGATTACAGACGGCGTGTTCTCAATGGACGGGGACATTGGGCCGGTGGACAAGCTTGCGGCGCTGGCCGAGAAATACGGCGCGATCATGATGGTGGACGATGCGCACGCGAGCGGCGTGCTGGGGCGCAATGGGCGCGGGAGCGTGGACCACTTTGGCATGCACGGCAAGGTGGATGTGCAGGTGGGTACGCTTTCGAAAGCGATCGGGGCGCTGGGCGGGTATGTGTGCGGAAGCCGCGATTTGATTGACTATCTGTATCATCGGGCGCGGCCATTTCTGTTTTCGACGTCGCATCCGCCGAGCGTGGCGGCAAGCTGCATGGCGGCCTTCGACATTCTGGAGCAGGAGCCTGAGCGGATTGAGCGGCTGTGGACCAACACGCGCTATTTTCAGGGGGAACTGAAGCGCGTGGGATTTAACGTGGGCGGAGTGACGACGCCGGCGACGGAGACGCCGATTACGCCGATTATCGTGGGCGAGGGGCGGGCGGCGATGGAGTTTTCGCGGGCGCTGTTTGAGGAGGGCGTGATGGGGACGGGCATTGCGTCGCCCACTGTGCCGGAGGGCAAGGCGCGGATACGGGCGATTGTGACCAGCGAACATACCCATGCGCAGCTTGATCAGGCGCTGGAAACGCTGGAGCGGGTGGCGAAGCGGCTGGGGATTCTACAATAGAGCACCATGATTGCTCATCTGCGCGGCAAGCTGATTTTCAAACAACCGGGCCAGGCCATTGTTGAGGCGGGCGGGGTGGGGTACGACGTGACCATCTCCGTGCCTACGTTTACGACGCTGCCGAGTGTAGGGGCGGAGGCGGCGCTGCACATTCATACGCAGGTGAGCGAGGATCAGATTGCGCTGTTTGGGTTTATCGATCGCGAGGAGAAGCGGCTGTTTGAGCGGCTGATTACGGTAAGCGGCGTGGGGCCGAAGCTGGCGATCAAGATCTTGAGCGGGCTTTCGTCTGAGAGAACTGTCCAGGCGATTCGCGGGCAGGATCATGCGCAACTCACGCGCATCCCCGGCGTGGGCAAGAAGCTGGCGGAGCGGCTGGTGGTCGAACTCAAAGACAAGCTGGACGACTTTGCCGTGGCGCCGATGCAGACGACGGTGCAGGGCGCGGCGGTGGACGATGTGCTCTCGGCACTGACGAATCTTGGATACCAGCGCGTGGCGGCGGAGAAAGCGATTGAGCAGGCGGTCGCCAAGGACAAGGCGCTGGCTGGAGATTTCGACGCGCTGTTCCGGGGGGCGCTGAAGGTGATTCGGTAGAGCCGAAAGCCGACTTGCCGCATCTCATCCACCGAGGTATCTCGAATGGCCATCGTCCGAAATTGCCCGTCCTGCGAAAAACCGAATCGAATTCCGGCAAAGCACCTGGCCGACACAGGCAGATGCGGCGCGTGCAAAGCCGCCCTGCCTGCCATCGCCGACCCGCTTGCCGTGAGCATGGAGGAATTTGACGAGATCATTCGCGACAGCAAGGTTCCCGTGCTGGTGGATTTCTGGGCTGCCTGGTGCGGGCCCTGCCGCATGGCTGCGCCGCGCGTCGCGCAGGTGGCGCGCGATCTTGGCGGCCGCGCCGTTGTACTCAAGGTGGATACCGAGCAATTCCCGGAGCTTGCAGCACGCTATAACGTCCAGGGCATCCCGAACTTCGCAGTATTTACCGGCGGGCGTTTGCACTTTCAGCAGGCCGGCCTGGTGGATGCAAATACCATGAAGAGCTGGCTCGCCCGCGCCGCGTAGACGCCGAATCCAGATCCTCCGGTGGAGGTTTGTTTCTGGAGTGACCGGATGGCGCGGAATTTGGGCTTATTTCGCCAACAGCCCTTTATTGTGGTCGTAGCTGATTACGCGCGTGATCTTCCATACGCCGTCCTTGTTCTGCCACAGCTGCACGAATTTGGCGTCCCCCATGCCGTCCTCCGGGTGTCCGGGGTGGTGGAAGCGGTGTATCCCGATCTCAACCGCGCCATAATCCTTCAGGGGATATACCTCCAAAGTGTCCAGTAGCAGTGTCCGCTGCACCTTTCCACAGATATTCTGCTGAAGGGCAGCAAGAAACGGGGCTTTCCCCACCATGAGCCCTGTCTGATCGTGATAAAACTCAAGGTCATCCGACACCATTGCGCCGATAGTCGCCAGATCGCAATGGTTATAAGCGTCGAAGAGCTTGGTATCCAGTGAAAGTATTGTGGTGAACAAAGGGTCAGGCTGCGCGGCGGGTTGCGCGTAGGCTGACAGGCAAGGAAGAACCAGGAGAATCAGTACGAACTGGCGAAACGATCTTTTCAACTTCATGGAAAACTCCTTCGAAGGAAACGTGGGCTTGTGGCCTCAATTTCTTCTTTGCAATTTCGCAACCAAATGATCAGTCATCGCGAAGCCTTGATTTCAGTGTTTTGCGGGGCCTTTCGTGTCGGCGCTTTGTCCGATATTGAACGCTCATCGCCGAAAACGGACAGTCGTCATTCCGCGATACACTCCTATTTGATGGCTACCAAGCTGAGAAACGCAACTGCTGCGCCTGCGCATCTGAGGCCCGAGGGGTTGAGGTTTCTGCGCGGGCTTGAGAAGCACAACGACCGCGAGTGGTTTAACGAGCGCAAGGCTGTTTATGAAGCGGAACTGAAGGAGCCGATGCTGGCCATTATTCGCAAAGCGACGGACGCGATGACGAGCTTTGCGCCGAATCACGTGCGGCCGGCGGAGAAGAGCCTGTTCCGCATCTATCGCGATACGCGCTTCAGCAACAACAAGCTGCCCTACAAAACGCATGTGGCGGTGTGGTGGACGCACATGGGGATGCAGAAGACCTCCGGCGCGGGTTACTATTTCCAGGTGAGCCCGAAGGGCGTGGTGATTGCCGCGGGGGCGTATATGCCGGAGAAGGAGCAACTGGCGGCGATTCGGCATTGGCTGCTCAAAAATCACGCGGCGTTCCGGAAGGTGCTGGAGCGGCCGGCGGTGCGGAAGACATTCAAGGAGTTTGAAGGAGATGCGCTGACGCGGCCGCCGAAGGGATTTCCGTGCGAGCATCCGGCGATGGACCTGATCAAGTGCAAGCAGTGGGGTTTGAGCACGACGCTGCCGGCGGATGCGGCGCTCGAGGCGAATTTTGCGGCGACACTGATCAAAAATTTCAAGCTGCTGGCGCCGCTGGTGGATGCGCTGAACACACCGATCGCGGCTTCTGCTGCGCCGAAAAAGAAGGTACTCTTCGGACTGCAATAGGCAGGTTTTAAGCGGCCTGGCGTTCGGGTGTCGAGGCGCGGGATGGCGAAATCCAAGGATTAAAACCGCTGAAACATAGGTAAATTCAGGCAAAAGTGGGTATTTGCGGCACAAATCCCAAGAAATTTGTGGAAATCGCGGTTTTTTGATTGACTTTGCCCCGGCGGAAGTCGCATTGTAACCAACGACGGGTTCTGAAGAACCCGCATGAATAAAGGGGATTCGTGCAAGAGTTGTCCTGGTCGCACTCCCCTCCATGCGGTACGCATTTCGCGAAGGAAGCCCGGGAAACGTCGGCAGCCCCAAGGGCTCGCCCATAAGGAGAACACCACATGGCAACTGGACTGACCAAGACCGCCCTGACACGGCACCTGGCCGAGAAGATGGAACTCACCAACAAGCAAGTCGCAGCCTTCCTGGATCTGCTGGCGGAGACCGCCATCAAGGAAACCAAGAAGAACGGCGTCTTCGTGATCCCCGGCATTGGCCGCCTGGTAAAGGCGGAGCGCAAGGCCCGGATCGGCCGCAACCCGCAGACCGGCGAGGCCATCAAGATCAAGGCCAAGACAGTGGTCAAGTTCCGCGTGGCCAAGGCCGCCAAGGACGTGATCGCCCCAGCCAAGAAATAGGATTTCAGACAACGGACAAGAGGGGAGGGGCTTCGGCTCTTCCCCTTTTTCCGTGTATGGGAAGGTTCGGGGGCGGCAGAAATACTCAATCCGCGAACTGCGTTGCTTCATCCTAAGATGTATGGCAGCCACGCTTCCGACCGCCGATGCTGTGAACTCAGTCGCGGCCCCCGCCGTGGCAGCTCCTGTTGTTACCCTGCTGCGGCTTGAGGGATTGGCGGCGGCGGCGCTTACTGCCGTGCTCTACGCGCGCAGCGGGGCAAGCTGGTGGCTGTTTCTGGCGCTGTGGCTCGTGCCGGATCTGAGCATGCTGGGCTATCTGATCGACTCATGCTGGGGCGCTCGCATCTATAACGCGATCCATTCCTATGTAACTCCGGCGACGCTCGCGGCGGCTGGGCTGTTGCTGCATGGTCACGCGGCGCTGCCGATTGCGTTGATCTGGATCAACCACATCGGCGTGGACCGGCTGCTGGGCTATGGGCTCAAGTATCCGGCGGGTTTTGGATGGACGCACCTGAGCAAGATGGGAGAGCGGCGCGAGGAAGTTACTCAGACAAACTAGAATCCGCGGTTGGGGACTCCTGCTTGATTTTCGGCACGAATGCCCGGACCACCAGAGAGATACCAAAGCTAACCAGGATGGCTCGCAAGATAAGCCCGTTGTTGTAGCTCCACGAGAAGAAGGCCAAGGTAACAAAGACTCCGATAGGGGTGATCTCAGACAATACTGCCAGGAGCCAGCGCGGCTTGCGACCGGTGGGCGGCAGGTTGCTGCGCAGGCGCGGGATCAGACGCGGAACGGCGTGCAGGTAGTTCAAATACGGTTCGCCGATCTTAGCAGTGAGGAAGGCTTCTTCACCGAGGATGAGGCGCAGCAAGAAGACCGTAAGCATAACCATGGTAAAGAGTGCGCCGGAAAGCGGCATGATGAAGGCCAGTGCGGCCACCATGCACCATACGCCGAGATACAACGGGTTGCGGACGTAACGATAAGGCCCGTCTGCCATCACGATGCCGGCTTGCATCTGACCGTGCTGGACTGTGGTGGGCCCGAGCCACGCCGCACCCCAAACCCGCAGAATGGCGGCAATGGCGGCGATGAGTGCAGCGACGACGATGACTGCGGGCGCAGCGACGGTAAAGTGGAGCAGTCCCAGGCGGCTGATTTCGAGCGCGGACCATTCGAGAAGAGAGATGCGCTTGCCTATACCCCAAGCCTCGATCCATGGCGCCCAAAAGCCCAGACAGATGATAACCATATTGATCACCATCCGTAGACGAAACTCGATTGCGCTTGCTTTCATCGACCGATCCCTTTTGCCGGAGTGTAGCATTCGGGCGGGTGCGAATTTGGATCATTCCGTGCGCAGGGCCCGCATGGGGTCGATGGATGCGGCGCGATGGGCGGGAATGAGGCATGCCAGAGCGCCAACCACGAAGAGAAGAGCCCCCGCCGCGGCCAGCGACAGAGCTACACCGCCGCCGAAGACCGCAAAGACGTGACGCAGAAAAACGGTTGCGGCAATGGACATCACGATACCTGCAGAGAGTCCTGCCAGGACCCATCCCAAGGCGCTTTTTAGAACAAGCCGGACGACATGGCCGCGATGCGCGCCCAGAGCCATGCGAATGCCGATTTCATTGGTGCGATTGGCGGTGACATAGCTGATGAGGCCGTAGATGCCGACCATGGCGAGCAGCAGAGCCAGGCCGGCGAACGCAGCAAGCATCCAAACGATGAGGCGGCGACCGGCGAGCGAATCGGAGACCAATGTTTCGAGAGAGACGATGGAGGAGACGGATTGCGATGGATCGACGGAGGCAACCGCATCTTTGAGAGCGTAGGCCATTCGGTTGGGATCGCCGTCGGTGCGCACCAGCAAGTCCGCTATGATGTTCTCGCCCTGCGCGAAGGGGTAATAACGCATGCCGTCGCTGGTGTCTTCCTCAAGCGAGTTGAGACGGACCGTGGCTACAACACCGACGACAAGCGCGGGCTTGTGGCCGCAGCCGAACGAGATGTGCTGACCAATCGGATTCTGGTTAGGCCAGTATTTCTTGGCCAGGCGGGCGTCAATGACAGCAACAGGCACGGTGGCGGCATTGTCAGCCGCAGTGATCCAGCGCCCGGCCAACAGGGGAATTTGCATGACGTTGAGGTAGCCGGCAGTCGTGAAGGTCAGTTGGCTGTGTGGGCCGGGGTCGTTTGGACCCAGGGGCCGTCCGGCGATGGCGAAGGAGCACGATCCGCCTTCGTCAGGATCGAAGACCAACGGCGCTACTGCGGCAGCGGCAAGCACTCCTGGTTGGGCCGCGAGGTGGTCGACCGCGCCTGCGATGAATGCAGCCTGGCGCGGCTGGCTCTTCTTGAATTCATCTCCGGAATAATCAACCTTGGCCGCCAGCACACCGTTTGGGTTGAATCCCGGATCGACGCGTTGCAGTTTCTGCAGACTGGCGAGGAACAGGCCGGTTCCGCTGAGCAGCAAGAAGGACAACGCCACCTGGCCGACGACGAAGGCGCTGCGCAGCCGTTGCTTCTGCGCCGAGGCGGTGACACTGCGCTCGCCTTCGTGCAATCTGATCTGCTTGCGCTCAAGCAGCATCCTGAATGCGGGGCCGAGTCCGGCAATCAGCAAGGTGAGCAGGGCTGTACCGGCGGTAAAAGCGAGCACGGCCGGCTCCAGCCGAACATTGTATCCCTCCGCCAGATGATGCGGCACCAGCAGCAGGAGCAACTTGCCGAGCACGGGTCCGGCAGCAATGCCAAGACCGGCCGCAACTCCGGCAAGCAGCGCAGTCTCAATGAACAACTGCTGCGTCATGCGCAGTGCGCTGGCGCCGAGAGCGGTGCGGATGGCGAACTCCTTGCTGCGCGCCGAAGCTCGCGCGAGGAACAGGCCGGCTACATTTGCGGAGGCAATCAGCAAAATGAGCGCCACCACGCCGAACAGCACGTAGAGCGGCTTGCGCAGCGGTCCTGCCGCATACTCGGTCAAAGGCGTGGAGTAGACCGCCCATCCGGAGCTAGTTGCATAACGGCTTCCGCCGCCGCGACGCAACGCCTCCCACATCTTGGTCGATAGTGCAGGATTGAACTGATTAACTGCTACGCCAGGGAGAAGCCTGACCGATGCCTGATAGTTTTCGTTGAAAGCTTCATCGGGCGCGAAAGCAGCGGGAGGAAGCGCGATAGGCGTCCAAATCTGATAGCGGCGCGGCCATGCAAAATCGCTGCGCATGACGCCAATGACACGATACGGCTTCTGATCGAGCATCATGGTCTGGCCGATCGCATCGTTGCGGCCCGCGAAGGCTCTTTGCCAGAGCCCATAGCTAAGTACCACGACCGGAGCCATGTTGGGCTGGTCTTCTTCAGACGTAAAGACTCTGCCTAGAATCGGCCTTGCGCCGTAGACCTGAAACCATTGCGAGGAGACGCGCGCCGCGTCGAGATGTTCCGTCACGTCGTCGTGAACGATGTTGAAGCTTGCAGCTTGCTCGATTGCGGCAGCTTCGACCTGATCTTTCATTGCCGCGGCGAGAGCATAGGCCGGCACTGAAACGGAAGGAAAGTCGAGAGTGAACTGTGTATAGCGTGTGTTCAGAACCGCAACCCGCTCCGGGTGATCGACTCCAGCGGGATGACGCAGGATTGCATTGACCACGCTGAATATGGCTGTGTTTGCGCCGATGGCGAGGGAAAGGGTGAGGATGGCAGCAAGCGCAAAGCCGGGCGACTTGATCAGTTGGCGCAATGCGTAACGTAAGTCCTGTACCAGGCTTTCCAGCCAGGGCAATGTGCGGCGTTCGCGATGGGCCTGGCGGGTTTGCTCCGCGCCGCCGAGGCGGATGAGGGCCTGGCGGCGGGCTTCTTCGGGGGCAAGGCCGGCGCGGATGGCATCTTCAGTGTGCAGGGCGATGTGGCTCTCGAGTTCGGCGGCGAAGTCTGTGTCTGAGCGGCGGGAGCGGAACAGGCCGCGGAGGCGATGGAGGAACGCTCTGAGTTGGCGCATGGCTTCTCCTTATAACTCTTCGGCGGGGGTGAGGAAGCGGGCCAGGATGGCGGTGGTCTGCTCCCAGTCGGCGGCGGCACGCTTCAACTGGCGATGGCCGGTCTTGGTGAGTTCGTAGAACTTAGCGCGGCGGTTGTTTTCAGAGAGGCCCCAACGGGAGCGGATGAAGCCTTCCTGCTGCAGCTTGAGCAGGGCGGGGTAGAGGGTGCCGTAATTCAATTGCAGCAGGTCGCCGCTGGTCTGTTCAATGCGGCGCGCAAGGCCGTAGCCGTGCTGCGAGCCCATGGATTCAAGCGTGCGCAGGACCATGAGGCTGAGAGTTCCCTGCCAGACATCGGTTTTTTCACCCATTTTCTGCTTCCTCCGGCTTATATTGCCAACCAATAGGAAAATGTACTCCAACTTCTATGGGAATGCAATACGAAGGATTTCGGCGTTTGGTTCCTTCGAATCCGCAGGACTCATTGATTGTGGTAGGCTGGCGCTTAGAATTCCGTTTTAATTTGCGCCTGGAGGATTTCTCTGTGCTGCTTCGAGTCTTTTCGATATGCGCCCTGGCTGGCGTTTCCCTGCCGCTGAATTCGCAAAGCGCGGTTGCCGCGAGCGATCTGGCCACCTCTGCCGAACATCAGTTGCCGGCGCTGACTGAAACCTACAAGCACTTGCACGAGAACCCGGAGCTCTCAGGGCATGAGACACAGACGGCGGCCTATGTGTCCGCGGCGCTGGAGAAGTTGGGCTATGCGGTGACGGCGCATGTGGGCAAGTACAAAGACGGGACACAGGCAGAGGGCGTGGTCGCGGTGATGGAAAACGGCGCGGGGCCGCGACTGCTGCTGCGCACCGAGCTGGATGCGCTGCCGGTGGAGGAGAAGACGGGCCTGGACTACGCCAGCACGGTGAAGACGACCAATGCGCAGGGGCAGACGGTGAGCGTTATGCACGCGTGCGGGCACGACCTGCACATGACGGTGATGCTGGGCGTGGCCCGCGAAATGGCTGCGCGCAAAGATAAGTGGCATGGAACGCTGATGATTATCGGCCAACCGGCGGAGGAGACGATTGGCGGCGCACAGGCAATGCTGGCCGATCATCTGTATGAGCGGTTTGGCCGGCCGGATTTTGTGGTGTCGGAACACGACTCGAACGATATAGCGGCGGGGACAATTGCCGTGAAGGGCGGCCCGCTGCTGGCGAGCGCGACGACGATCAACGTGACGATACGCGGGATTGGCGGGCACGGGTCAGCACCGCAGGCGGGCAAGGACCCGATTGTGCTGGCGGCGGAGTTTGTGCTGGTGGCGCAGACGATTGTGAGCCGGCAGATTGATCCGCAGGAGCCGGCGGTGCTGACAGTAGGAACGATTCACGGGGGAACGAAGAACAACATCATTCCCGACGAGGTAACGATGGGGCTGACACTTCGCACGTATTCGCCGGCGGTGCGCGATCAGATTGTGGCGGCGGTTCGGAGCGAAGCGAAGGGACTGGCGGAAGGATACGGGATTCCGGCGGACAGGATGCCGACGGTAACGATGGGCGAAAGTACGCCGGCGACGTTCAACGATGCGGCTTTGGCCGAGCGGCTGCGGACGTTTGCGACGGCGGCATTGGGCAAAGACCGGGTGTCGGAGGCCCGCGCCATCATGGCCAGTGAGGATGTGGGGCTGTTCACGCTCGGCGGCGCGATTCCCGGCGTGATGTATTGGCTGGGCGCGGCGGACCCCGCGAAGCTGGAAGAGAGCCGCAAGACGGGCGTGCCGTTGCCAAGTTTGCATTCGCCGCTGTTTGCGCCGGACTACGCGCCGGCCATTACCACCGGGGTGACGGCGATGACCGCGATTGCGCTTGATCTGCTGAAGTAACGGCGCTACTTCGCCGGATCGACAAGGGCACCGTAGATGACGGAGCGGCTCTCGTATTCGAGAGGGGGGCTTGCGGGGCCAAGCATGCGCTGAATCATGCCGATGAAGACCACATCGTTAGCGGGATCGACCCAGAACCATGTGCCCGCCGCGCCGTCCCAGAAGAATTCACCCTTGCCGTCGGGGAGATTGGCCTCGGGCGGATCGAAGATCACAGCGCAGTTGTAGCCGTAACCGAAACCCGGGCGCATGACCTGGATGCCGATGCCGAACTGGCCCGTGAGCAGTTCGACGGGGACATGGTTCGATGTCATCAGCTTGACCGTGGATGGAGAGAGGATGCGCACGCCATTGAGCTCGCCGCCATTGCCCATCATCTGGGCGAAGCGGTAGTAATCCTCGGCGGTTGAGACCATGCCACCGCCGCCGGAGGGCATGGCGGGCTGGGCGGTGTAGTCGCGAGGCACGTTGCCGCCATTATCGTCGGCGAGCAGCTCGCCGTTGGGGCCCGCGCGGTAGAGGGTGACAAAGCGGCTGCGCTTGCCGGCGGGAACAAAGAAGCCAGCGTCGCGCATGCCCAGGGGTTGATAAATGTGATCGCGAATGAAGTCGGGCAGCGGCTGACCCGATAGCTTTTCGACAATGTAGCCCTCGATGTCCATGGAGACCGAATAGGTCCAACCCTTCCCCGGCTGATAGAGCAGCGGAATCCCGGCCAGCTTGTCGATCATTTCCTGCAGGTTCTTTGAGGCGAGCAACTTCTGGTCACGATACATCGCGTCGATCGGCGTATTGCCGAAAAATCCGTAAGTGAAGCCGGCGGTGTGGCTCAACAGTTCGCGCATGGTCGGCGCGTGGTCGGGGTCGACGAGAATCATTTTGCCGTCAGCGTCGACGCCTTTGTAAACCTTGAGGTGGGCGAACTCGGGAATGTATTTCGCGATGGGATCGGAGGGCAGCCACTTGCCCTGCTCGTAGAGGATCATCATGGCCACACCGGTGACGGGCTTGGTCATGGAGTAGTTGCGGAAGATCGCATCCTTCTTCATGGGCGCGCCGCTGGCCATGTCGCTCACGCCGTAGGTGCGGTAGTCGACGACTTTGCCGTGGCGCGCAAGGATGGTGACGATGCCGGCGATTTGCTTTTGATCCACCACCTGTTGCATCAGCGCGTGAAGCCGCTCAAGCCGCTCAGAGGAAAAGCCGACCGATTCCGGCTTGACTACGGTTAGATCGACTGAGGGCCGCGCCGGCTGCGTGTAAGCGGAACAGAATGCCGAGGCAATGACCAAGGCGGCCAGTGTTTTGCAGGAAGAAATTGCAAATCGGTTGATTGTCATAGGAATCCCTCGCGATTGGGAGTGACGAACGGGGGTCGAGATTGGCACCACTCTTTTTATCAGGCGAGCGACGGCAAGGCAAATGGCCGCCGACAGCGATCAGTAAATGAGCTTGAGGGAGAGCTGAATCTGGCGCGAAGTGCCGGCGGTCTTGCTGATTTCGCCAAAGCCGGATCCGTTGAGGATGTTGGCGGGCAGGCCCATGGTGACGATGTTGAAGAGGTTGAAGAACTCGGAGCGGAATTGCAGGTCCATGCGCTCGGCTCCGCTTTTGCGGCGGCCGAAAGGTGTGCTCTTGATGAGGGCGAAATCGTAATCGTAATAGGCGGGACCGCGAAAGGTGTTGCGGCCCAGGGTGCCGAAGACGCCCTGGTTAGGGCCGGTGCCGCCGGGGACATGGATCGGAATGGAGAAGAAGTCGGCGGCATTGTTGGTGCCTTCGCCGAAGTAGTCCGGGCGGTTGGCGCGGGCGGTGGAGAGATGCGGCGTCGCGATCTGGTCAGGGCGATCGACGCCGTTGGAGCCGGCGCCGGTCTGCTGGATGCCGGAATAGACCGTGAAAGGCGAACCGGAGCTGATGCTGGAGATGCTGAGCAGCTCCCAGCCGGCGGTTACTTTCTTGGCGATGGGACGGAGTAACTGCGCGCTGTCCAGGTGTAAGTCCTGGGCAACGCTGAGGCCGAAGGAGTGAGTTACATCGAACGCCGATGGGCCTTTTTCGGGATGGGTGTCATAGGGATTCTGCGAAAAGCCGGAAGCTACGGCTCCCGTGGAGCCTGTGCCTCCGATGACCTGGCTGGTGTCGTCGATGGACTTACCCCAGGTATAACTCGCCTGGATGCCGGGACCGCCGTGACCTACGGTGCCGAAGAGCGAAGTTTGCAGAGCGTGATAAGTGGAATGGGAATCTGCCACGATCACGTTTTCGACGCCGAAGCCGCCGACCACGTTGCCGGCGCTATCAAACTGAGTGTGGGGCGCAAAGGCGGGCGTTGCGCCGGGATAAGCATTGGGAAAGCTGTAGCGAGGTAGCTTTTCGGCGGCGGTACCCACATAGCTGGCGTCGGCGGTGAGGTTGCCGATTTTGCGTTCCAGACCGGCTGTCCAAGTGAACAGTGTGCCGTTGCCGAAGGAGCGGTCGATGCCGCTGAGGTTGAGCGCACTGACAACCCCATTGGGGGTGAGCGCAGCAACATCCTTTTCATAACGGTCCACATCCATCACGGTGTTGGGGGCAACGGTTTTGGTAAGTCCGCTGGCAAAGATGTTTACACCCTGCGGGGTGTAAGTGCCGGGAAGCTGCGAGGGCGTGAGCTGGAATCCGTATTGGACGGGCGCATTGGATGCGGAGAGCAGGCGGGGATAGACGACAAAGGGCGTAGAGCCGGTAAGGAAGTTATCCTGCCAGATATTGGGAGGAATGACCGTGATGCCGCCGCCGGCGTGGGCGGATAACTTGCTGGTAACTGCCCACGTGGCCTGGACGCGCGGCCCAAACCCGTTCAGGTTGGTTTTGTAACCGGGCTGAGGGTTAATCACAAACTCCTGCGTTCCATTGACGGTGAGAAAGCCGGAGGTGCGCTTGGCGCGCTCGGTGATGGGTGTGTAAAGCTCCCAGCGAAGGCCGTAGTCGAGCGAGAAACGGGGCGTGACTTTCCAGGAGTCTTCAAAATAGACATTGAAGTTATTGCGGTTGATGGCCGCGGGGCCGATGTGCGGGCCGTTGGAAAAGTAAGGCGGCGCAATGGCGACGGTGTAAGCGAAGGGACTGCCGGAGAGGAAGGAGGATAGCGTGTCAGGCAGAGGATCGCCGGGGCTGATGTTATGCGTGCCGCTTTGCGAGGGAATGGCTTCCGTGGCATAGGCGGTTCCGCCGCCGAAGTCGTATTCGCCGTTGGGGCTGATGCCGAAGTAAGTGGTGTCGCGGTTGGTGCGAAATTCTACGCCGGCCTTGAATGCGTGAGCGCCGACGATGAATGCGATATTCTGCCGGCCCTGAAAGAGGTTGCCATAGGCCTGCATGACCGAACCAGCGGCGGAGTTGAAGGCCTCGAACAGACCGTCATTGAACTTGACTGCGGGGTCAGTGTAGTCAGAGGTAGGAAAGCCGGGCGTGGAACGCGTGATGCTGAGGGAGGATTCGAGAGTAAGGCGCGGCGAGACGGTGCGAGTATAAGTGCCGACGACGTTGCGTTGACGATCAATGAATTGGACACCGAAAGATTGATCGATGGCGGTCTGATCGGGATTGGTGGTGGGGCCGGTGAGGTTATCGAGATTAAAGCGGGCGAAGAACTGGTCTTTGGACGATATCTTGTGGTCGAGGCGCAGGGAGAACTGAGCGGCGTCTGTGGCGACTTTGGATGCGGTTGCGTAAGTGTGGGCCTGATAAGAACCGGCGGTATAGTTGGGCAGCGGATAGCGGGCCAGGACGGCCGCAATGCCGGGATCGACAGGCACGGTAAGTGTATCGACGGAGCCGTCGGGATAAGTGACCGTATCAAGCCCGCTTCGCTCGGCCGCGGTGGGCACGGGCATGACCTGCGTGGTGCCCAGCACCTGGCGAAAGGCCTGCGACTGGACGAAGTAAAAGGTGCGCTTGCGGCCGTCGTAGATATGGGGAATAAAGAGGGGACCGCCGTTGGTGAATCCGAACTCATTGCGGCGGAAGGGTGGAATGCGGCCCGGATAGGCGGGAGTGGAGTGGTCAAAATAGTTGCGGGCGTCAAATGCGGAGTTGCGGACAAACTCGAAGAAGGACCCGTGAAATCCGCTGGCTCCGGAGCGGGTAACGATGTTGGTGAAGCCTGCGGCGCCGCGTCCGATGTCGGCGGCCATCCAGCCGGAACTGGAATCGATTCTTTCGACCGCGTCGACGTTGAAGTTGGAGAAGGTGGAGCCGCCCATCTCGGGATCGCTGATGTCGGCGCCGTCCATGGCGAACGTGGCCTCAACGCCGCGCTGGCCGTTGATGGCAAACTGCTGGGTGAAGTTGGTGGCGCCGTTGGCGTCCGTCATGGTGCCGGCGGCGAGCAATAAGAGCGTGCTGAAATCGCGCCCATTGAGCGGCAACTCGCTGACGGCCTGGCTCGAAAGCTGTTCGCCGCCGGTTGCGGTTTTGACAGCGAGGAGGATCACGGTGAGCTGGCCGCCACTGGAGAGCGCGAGCGCGACCGGCGATGGGGTTGCCGTGAGATCGATGGTCTGGGCGTAGTCGATGGTGCGGCCGTCGGCTTCAACGGTGAGATGGTAGGCGCCGACGGGCAGGGGACTGAGCTGGAAATGGCCATCAGCGGAAGTGAGTGCCTGGGCCTGGGCGACGGTGCTTTTGAGGCGGACTTTGGCGCCGGCGATGGGGGCTCCGGCGGGGCTGCGCAAGACTCCTTGCCAGACGGACGAGGGGGCGGGTTGTTGCGCACTGGCAAGGCATGCGCTGGTCAGGCCCGAGGAGAGGAACAACGCCGCGAGCAGCAAGAGGAGTGCTTTGGCAGCGAAATCGCAAGATGAGGTAACCGGGCTGCACCTGTAATTCAATTTGAACTTCACTGAGGACTCGACCTTCGAGGAGATGGGTGTAGACCGACACGATCCAGCGCAGCGCGGAAAGTAATTTCCAGGTCGCATTGAATTATATCTGCATGCCTATAGGGATTGATTGCGGACGGAAGGCGGTGGGAACCGCATTGCCCGTGTTGCTCCGAATCAATGCTCTGCGGCGGTTGGAGCGGCTGGGCTGAATGCTTGAGTTGATGGAGCGCGCCTGATCTTTTACCGACAGGTTCCCTACAATGGATAGTGACTCATGGCAACGGCAGAAACCATTCCGCATTCGAGGCAGGCGTCCGACACGATTGCGGCGATTTCGACGCCGCCGGGGCGGGGCGGCATTGGCATTGTGCGGTTGAGCGGACCGGGTACGGCGTCGATTGCCGGGCAACTGGTGCGGCTGCGGCAACCGCTGGAGCATGGACGGGCGCGGCTGGCGGATGTGCTGGATGGGGATGCGGGCGATGCTGGGAGCAGCGAGGCGGGACGCGGCGATTTCGGACGGATTGACGAGGCTCTGGTGACGTGGTTTGCCGCGCCGAATTCCTACACCGGCGAGGATGTGGCGGAAATTGCCGCGCATGGGTCGCCGGTGGTGCTGGAGTTGCTGCTGCGGAGGGCGCTGGATCTGGGCGCGCGACTGGCGGAGCCGGGCGAGTTTACGCAGCGCGCCTTTCTGGCGGGGCGCATCGACCTAACCCAGGCTGAGGCGGTGCGGGACCTGATCGAGGCGCAGACGCTGACGCAGGCGCGGCAGGCAGCGAGCCAGATGGGCGGGGCGCTGAGCCGGCGCGTGGGACCGGTGAAGCGGGCGCTGGTGGAGCTGATTGCGCTGCTCGAAGCGGGCATCGACTTTGCCGAGGATGACGTGGACGTGACAGCGGGCAGCGAGATTGCGCGGCGCATTGGAGAACTGATGCCGGAGCTGATCCGGCTGGAAGCCTCCTTTGCGCGAGGGCGCATTGTGCATGACGGTCTGACTTTGGCGATTGTGGGCAGACCCAATGTGGGGAAAAGCTCGCTGTTCAACCGGCTGGTGGAGCGGGAACGAGCGATTGTGACGGCGACGCCGGGCACTACGCGGGACACGGTCACGGAACGCATCTCGTTGGACGGCATCCCGCTGGAGCTTGTGGATACGGCTGGGTTGCGCGAAGGGCGCGAAGAAGCAGAGCAACTGGGCATTGCCCGCAGCCGCGAAGCCCTGGCCGACGCCGCACTGGTGCTGGTGGTGCTGGACGCGACCGAACCGCTCAACGAGGAGGAGCATCGGTTGCTGGAGGCGGTGCGCGGCCGGCCCGCGCTGGTGGCGGTGAATAAGAGCGACCTGACGGGCGCGATCGCGACGCCGGTGATGGGAGGAATCGCGGCCCTGGCCACATCGGCGCTTACGGGCGATGGAATCGCGGCGCTACGGGAAAGGATCCTGGCGCTGGCCACGGGCGGTGCGGCCTCAGAGCCGGGCATGTTGACCGGCCTGCGCCATCACCAGGCGATCACTGGCACGCTGGCGGCCCTGACCGACGCGGCAGAGGCGAACCGCAACGCCGTACCGCACGAGATGATCCTTCTGGATCTCTACCGGGCGCTGGGAGCGCTGGATTCGCTGACCGGACAAACCACGTCCGATGACATTCTGAATTTGATTTTTTCTACCTTCTGCATTGGAAAATAAAGCGGCGTCAGAGAAAAAGTCCAGCGGCCGGGCGGCTTGGTTAACCGCCGCAGGCATCTACGGCGTCCGCTTCCGACTCATAGACGGTGAAGAGGCTGATGATGCCGACCATCTTGAACGTCTTGGCGACGAAGGACGCTGGGTTGACCAGCTTGACGTTGCCTCCCATTTTGGTGGACAACCTTAAGGCGTTGACGACCGAGCCGATGCCGGATGAGTCCATAAAGGGAACGTCCGCAAGATCGAAAATCAAATAAACCTGTCCACCGGCAAGCGCGGATTGAAACGCACTTTCAAACTGATTTACAGGCTCGCCGCTAATCAGGCGGCCTTTCAATTTCAAAATACAGATATTGCCGCTCTGCTTTATATCGAGATCCACGCGTTCCCCTATCGTCTTGCAAAAATTTGCTTTACATCAGACGGGGAGCTTGCTAGGCTCCAACTACTCCAGAATCTATACACAGGGCACCCCTGTCAAGCAAGGCATTTCTGGAGCAGCAAGCCCCGTCACCCATGCCCCCATTGACCAGCACCGATGTTGAATTTGCCGCAATGCTTTTGGCCGCGCCGGATGCCGCCACGCGCGCTTCGCTGGTGGCCGCAGCCGTTGTAGAGCGGCTCCCGGATTGCGCCTGCGTGGTTCACCGGCTGATGAGCGCAGATGGCGACCCGGCCTGGACCGCTATCGGGATGGCAGGGGATATTTCAATTGAGCAGGCATCTATGCAGGCTGAGAGCCGGCTGATTGCTCCGCTGCTTTCCGAGGCGGACCGGGCGCTGATCTATGCGGGGGCCACCCTGCGGCGCGAGGATTACTCCCATCTTCACGTCACGCGTTCCATCGCATCGCTGGCGTATGTTCCTTTGCTGAGGGGCGAGGAGCTGACGGGAGCCGTGGAGATTCTCAGTTTTTCCTCGAACCTGCGGGCACAGGACCTGGAAGAGATTGCTCCGATAGTTCAGTTGGCGTGGCCGGCGATTGCGGCGGCCGAAGAGTTCGAGGAGCAGCGCCAGACGCTGCTCGATTCCGTTCACCGGATGTCGCAGCTCTACGATCTTGAGAAATCGCTGAATTCAACTTTGGAACTGGATGCTGTGATGGCCATGATTCCAGAGAAGGCTCTGGCCATGCTGGCCTGCCAGGCGGTCCATCTCTGGCTCTTCGAAGGCGAGGTGCTGCGCCTGGTGTCCGGTCACGGCGAAGACGCCACGGTAGAGGTCGGCATGACGCAGGCTGCCGGCGAGGGCTATGTCGCGGATATGGCCGAGGAAGGCGAGCCTCTGCTGATTTCCGACGCGGACGATGAACGGCTAGCCCGCCGCAACGCCGCCCTTGAGAGTGACAGCGGTATGGTGCCGGTGTCCAATGTGATGCTGGTCCCGCTGATCCAGGACGAGGCCGAAGTGGGCGTCGTGGAAGCCATCAACAAGGACGGTCGGCCCTTTGATGAGGACGACCTGTTTTTCCTGGTCTCGATGGCGGAGACAGTGAGCAGCGCCCTCAAGAATGCGAGCCTGCTGCTCTCCGAACGCAAGCTGCAGATTCTTGAAGCCCTGGTGCGCGTCAGCTCGGAGATCACTTCCACTCTGCGCCTGGACCGCCTGCTGCAGATCATCGCCAACAGTCCGCAGAACGTGCTGCCCTATGAGCTTTGCGCGATTGCGCTGGACAACCGGGGACGCCTCCAGCTGAAGGCTGTCTCAGGAAGGTCCAGCCTTCCGCTAGGGGATGCGCAGGTGGAACAGTTGCAGGAACTGACGAGCTGGCTCTCTACGCAAGCCGATCCGCTACACCTTAGGCAGGAGGACGAATCCGGCGAGGACGCGAATCGCGATCTGCCGGCGGCCGTGGCGCGCCATTTTGAAGCGACGGGCTATCGAGGGCTCTACTCCCTGCCTCTCGTCGACGACCAGGGGCGGGTCGGATTGTTGCTCTACGAGAGCAGCAATCCCGACTTTCTCGAACTGCCGCACACCGAGATGATTAAAATCCTCGCCGGACAGGCGACGGTGGCGATCCGCAACGCGTTGCTGTACCGCGAAGTGCCTCTGATCAGCTTGCTTGAACCGTTGATGAAGAGGAAGCAGGACCTGATGAGCACCAGCCGCAGCCGGCGGCTAACCTTTTTGGCCGAGGCATTAGCCATTGTGCTTTTCCTGGTGGCCTGCCCGCTGCCGATGCGCGTGGAGGGAGATGCGAGCGTGGCGCCGCAGCACCTGGTCACGATCGCCGCGCCGGTGGATGGCAATGTTGCGGAGGTGTACGCGCATGAAGGACAGCGCGTGGCTGCCGGGGACGTGCTGGGAACCATGAACGATTGGCAGTGGCGCACGGATCTGGCTGCGTCTGAGGCAAAGTATCAAGGGGCCATGCTGGTGATGGAGAACGATCTGGCGCACGGCGCCGCGCAGGCGGGGAGCGGACCGCGCCCAGGCCGAGTTTCTTCGCGCGGAGGTGGCGCGCGCCCGCACCCGCCTTGACAGCGCGCAGTTACGCTCGCCCACCGCGGGCATTGTGGTGACTGCCAACCTGCAGAATGCCGCCGGCAAGCACCTCGCCGCAGGCGATCCCTTTGCGCAGGTGCTCGATCTTTCTTCCGCAGTCATCCAGATTGCCGTACCCGAGCGGGACGCTCCCCTGCTACATGCCGGTCAGGCGGCGGCCATCAAGCTGGACAGCTACCCTGCGCACACCTGGCACGATCCTGTCTCCATCGTCAGTCCCGAGGCGCAATTGGGAGACGGCGATCGCACGTTTACCGCTGAAGTCAAGCTCCCGAACCCCGACACCAGCCTGAGGGCCGGAATGACGGGCCACGCAAAGGTCTTCATCGCCTGGCGACCCGCTGGGTACGTCCTGCTGCGGCGACCGGCACTTTGGATATGGCAGACTGTGTGGAACTGGATAGGCTGGTGACAATAGTGAATTCTCTTTCTTCCCGCCGCATGCATCCCGTCGCCGCGTTGATGGCGGTCGCGGGTTTATGGATTAGCGCCGGCTGTGATTCCCATCCCCACACCGAGGTTGCCAAAGCGGCTACCTCCGAGAACCCGGCGACAGCGTCCGCTCCCGCTGCCATGCCGGGTCCGTCTGCGGACCTGCCCGATGCAAAATCCTTTACAACGACCGGCCCGCTGGTAGCGGAGCAGCAGGCCGACGTCGCAGCGGAGCGCGATGGCCGCATCGTGCAGATCGCGGTCCAGATTGGTGACCATGTGAAGCAGGGCCAGCTCCTGGCATTGCTGGACGACCGCACGCTGCTCGCTGCCTGCGAAGGCCAAAAGGCCCGCATCGCCTCGGCCGAGTCGGCGGTTCTCGGCTGGCAGGCGGAAGAATCGGGCGCCAGGGCGGATCTGCGCCGCGCGGACGCCTTGCGCGACGCCAAGATCGTGAGCGAAGAGGACTGGGAGCATGTTAAATACAAGCTCGACGAGACCATCGCCGAGGTGGCCCGCTACAAGAGCGAGGAGGCTGCCGCGGAAGCCGGCCTGAGCGCGGCCAACCTGCAACTGGAACAATCGCGCATCGTGGCGCCCTTCAGCGGAGTTGTCGGGCGCAATACGGTGCGTCCGGATCAGCAGGTCAAAGCAGGCGATAACCTCTTTTGGATTACCGCGGAGGCCCCGCTGCGCGTTCTTTTCACTGTGCCGGAGGCGGCCATGGCGGCCTTCTCCGTGGGCAAACCCCTTGAACTGACCACTTCGGATTATCCGGGACTGCGCCAGGCGGGGCGCATTCTGCGCGTCAGCCCGGTGGTCGATCCGGCCAGCGGAAGTGTGCAGGTGATTGGCGCGGTGGACCACCCATCGCCGCTGCTCAAGCCGGGCATGTCCATGCAGGTGCGGCTGACGCCATGAATCTGAGTGAAGCTCTTGACGTCGCTCTTCCCGAGATCCCCAAGACGCTCACGGCGCGCAGCCGTCCTCCGCGCCTCGATCCCGATCTCATCGTCCGCGAGGACGTGCTTGATGGCGAGCCGATTGTCGGTGTCCTGCAACGGGGCAAATCCAACTACTTTCGCTTTCCGCCTAACCAGTGGCAATTGCTGCAGCTTTTCGACGGCGTTCGCACCTTTGAAGAGATCGCTGAAGTTTTTGCGAGCCAGACCGGAGAGGTGATTCCTCCAGAAGAATTGCGAGCCTTTGCCGAGCAAATGGACGAGTCCGAATTCTGGTACAAGACGCACGAAGAAAAGAACCTGGCCATGAGCGAAAAGCTGATGGCGCAGCGGGGACGGCGTACCAAATCGAAGATTAACGTGGCCGATATCGGCTTTTCCGCCTGGGACCCGGATCGCTACCTGACCTGGCTCAATGACGCCGTTGGCGACTATATCTACAGCCGTTGGTGTTTGCTCGCCGTTTTGCTGCTGTTCCTCTTTGAGGCTGGAGTTTTTGTCGCTCACTGGAGCATTATCGGCCCCGACTCCGCACTTTATTTCAACTTCACCCACAAGGGCCTGGACGATTTCGCGCAGTTCTGGGTCCTGATTTTCGTGCTCGGCTTTGTCCACGAGACAGCTCACGGCCTGACCTGCAAGCACTACGGCGGGCAGGTGCACCAAATGGGCTTCTTGTTGATGTATTTTGTGCCCTGCTTTTATTGCGATGTGACGGAGATCTGGATCTCGGCTTCCAAGGTGCAGCGGTTGGCCACCATTATCGCCGGGATCTGGATCGAGTTGGTGATTTGCGGCCTGGCAATGCTCGTCTGGACGAATACTTCCCTGGGTGGGTGGCTGCACAATTTCAGCTACGCAGTCATCCTGCTTACGGGGATAGCCGTTGTCGGCATCAACCTGAATCCACTCATCAAGCTCGACGGCTACTACTTTTTTACCGAAGTGATTGAGATTCCCGACCTCAAGGAGCGGTCGACTGCCTTTCTTTCCGGATGGTTCCAGAAACATGCTCTCGGTCTTCCTGTTGAAGTTCCGATCGTGCCCCGCAAACGAGCGCCGCTCTTTTCCCTCTACGCTTTCTCTTCCGGCGCGTACAGTTATCTGCTGCTCTTCTTCTTTGTTCGCATGTTTTACAATCTGGCTTGGAATTGGCTGGCCGAGTTCGCCCTTTTACCCGCCGGCGCACTTGCCTTTTATATGTATCGCTCGCGTCTGCGTTCCCTGCGCCGCGTGGTTGGGCAGTTCTGGAAGGAGAGATTCAGCTCTGGTATGCGCCGGCGCCCGGTTCATATCCTTGCGGCCGCATTTCTGGTTGCATTTCTGTTTCTGCCGATCTGGCGTGTCCGGGAAAACGCATTCTTCGTCATCGAGCCGGCACATACGCAAGCTATTCACGCGGCGATGCCGGGTCGCGTAACAGCGGTCTTGATTCAGGAAGGGGAGAGAGTCCACGCCGGCCAACCCCTTATTCGCATGAGCAGCGCCACGGCAGCTTCAATGCAATCGGCGGCTGCGGCCCAAACGGGCAGCGCTCGATTTCAGGATTTCACGGCTCAATTGCGGGGCCAGAGCATTGGCGGGGCGGCTGCCGACCAAAGCGGCGCCGCACACCTGACCCGGCTTGCCAACGAGGCTCAATTGTCTCTCGAGCTGGACGCCCCGGCCGACGGGATTGTCCTGACCCACAATCCTGGCGTACTGCTGGACCAGGATCTCGCTTCCGGCCAGACTCTTCTCGATCTCGCCGACAGCGGGCCGCGCATGGCGAGGGTTTTTATTCCCTCATCCGCACTGGAACGTATCCGGCCCGGCGATGAAGTCTCACTTGCTCTCCCCGGCCGGTTCTCCATCGTTCGGATGACATTGACCGCGCTGGGAGTGGATGCGGTAAGCCTCCCTGAGGGATTGGTCGCCCACCAGGACTACAAGGGAGTAAAGCTCCCTGTTTTTTACTGCGCGCGCACGCCATTGCCCGCCTCCGCCGGCAATCCTCCGTTCGGCGTGTCCGGTCGAGCCATCGTCTTCGGGGCGCGTCGTAGCCTTGCCGCGCGTTTTCTGACGGGAGCTTTCAATCTATTCAAAGCCCACGTATGGTGAAACGGAAACGGCGGCCGCAAAGCGACCGCCGTAGATACATTCCATAGGTGAGAGGACCATCCGAGGCGATTCAGCCTGCCGGGGCGGCTTTGAGGCGCCCGTCGACAAGTCAATGAGGCATTTGATTAGAGCGGCGCTGCTCGATTTGCGCCAGAACACCGGGCAAGCGCTGCTGGCAGCTAGTAAGCCCTGCTCTTGGTTGCGAGATTAAGGGCGCTCTTGGTTGTAAGGGCGCTCTTGGTTGCGAGATTAAGGGCGCTCTTGGTTGTAAGGGCGCTCTTGGTTGCGAGATTAAGGGCGCTCTTGGTCAGAATCGGGGCGCTTTTGGTTTTTACAGTGCTGGCGCTGGTGGTACGCATCTTGGTGCTTGCCGATTGGAGCTTGGCGGCGGCGGCAAGATTGGCCACATTGGGGTTTCTGAGCTTTGCATCTGAGCTGCCGATCAAGGACTTCTTTGTGATTGCCATTTTCATATCCTCCAGGAATTTTGTTCCCTTACGCCGGGATATTGCACCCGAGTTGCCAAACTCGCAGCGTTTCTAAAGACAATCTACAAATCATTGTAAATAAGCGACTTATGAGCTTATTTCAATTTCAAATGGCGGCAGGCCCGTTTTCAAGTTTCGGTGAAAAATTGACCGTTTAGGGATTAATTTTTAACCTCGAAGCCTAAAGTGAGTATTTGCGGCAGAGATATTTCATTCGTTGAACATCGATGCTCAGAAGTCGCGCCGCCGCGGTCTTGCTCCCGCTTGTCCGCCGCAGGGCGGTTGTGAGCAACGCGACTTCAAGCTGGCGAAGCTGGGCGTCGAAGTCGGCTCCTTCCTCCGGCAGCAGGATTGCCTCCTGACCGGCAACGCTGTGAGCAAGGAGCCGGGCCGGCAAATCACTGACGCCAATCTCCTGATGGCGGGTGGTGACGATGAGCCGCTGAATGAGATTTTCAAGCTCGCGCACATTGCCCGGCCAGGTGTGTTCCTCGAAGATAGAGAGCGCATCGTCGGTGAGACTCTTGGCCGGCACGCCGTTGGCCACGCAGTGCACCTCAAGAAAATATTCGCAGAGCAGAGAAATGTCCCCGCTCCGCTCGCGCAATGGAGGCAGATCGACCGGAATCACATGAATGCGGTAATAAAGGTCTTCGCGAAAGCGCCCGGTGCGGGCCATCTCCTCCAAAGGTTCGTTGGTGGCGCAGATGAGGCGGAAGTCAATTTTGCGGTAGGTGCGAGCACCGAGGCGCTGCACCTGGTGGTCTTCAAGCACGCGCAGCAGCTTGGTCTGGAGCGGCAGGGAAAGGGTGGCGATTTCGTCGAGGAAGAGCGTGCCGCCATCGGCGAGTTCAATCTGGCCGGGGCGCGACTCAGTGGCGCCGGTAAATGCGCCGCGCTCGCTGCCGAAGAGTTCCGACTCGATGAGATTTTCAGGCAGGGCCGCGCAATTCAATCGAATATAAGGCTTGGCGGCCCTGCGGCTGAGCGCGACAATGGCGCGCGCGGCCAGTTCCTTTCCGGTGCCGCTCTCGCCGCGGATGAGCACGTTGATGCTGCTGCCGGCCACTTGCTGAATGGTGTCGTAGACGAGCCGCATGGGCGCGCTGGCGCCTACAAAATCCTGAAAGCGGCTGGATTCGAGCGCCTGCTGGCGCATTCGCTCGCGCTCCGCGTTTTCGGTGCGGGCGCGCAGTATGTCGGCCAGAATCATGCGCAATTCGGCCACATCGATCGGGTTTCGGAAATGCGCGTCGGCCCCGGCAGCGAATGCCTGCTTTTGAACAGAGATCCGTTTCGCCCGGCTCATGGAGAGCAGCGTCAGGTTTTCATTCATCAGCCGCAAGTCGGTGAGAACGGGCACGCCACCGTAGGGGTCTTCTCCCTGGGTATCGATGTCGAGCAGAATCGCGGCGACGCGCGCTTCTCGCGCCCAGCGAGTCAAGTCGTCATAAGTGTCGCGAACCACTACCTGGAACCAGGGCAACAGTTCGGGTGTCAGCACGTCGAGGAACTCATGGTCCACGGTGACAATGCAAACCAGAGGAAGCGTTGCAAGCACCGCATGCGATGATCCGGTTCCAGCCACGTTTCGCGGTGTGGGCATATCGAATTCTACCGGGAAATGACACGATGTCCGCAACAGATTCGGTTCGCCAGGCGGAATGCACCGCGCGAATGCATCATTGCGACTTGCATCGCACGCGCCTGTTTCCGCCCTTCGGATGCGTCGCCGGTCAATCCGGTTTGTTTGCGGGCGCGAGGCTGTTGGCTTTGGCGCGCTCGGCGGCGGCATCGGCGATGCGTCCCTGCCGTTCATAAGCAAGGGCGAGTTGGGTGTGGGGTTCGGCGAAGGTGGGGTCAGCGGCGATGGATTCCTGATAGCGAGCGACGGCATCGGCGATTTGACCGCGGAGCAGCAACTGGTTTCCGGCGTTGAGCGCAAAAGCTGCCTTTTGGCGGCTGACGGCGCTGCGGGCCAGATCCGCACCCTGGCGGCGATACTCGGCGGCCTGCGCGCGCAACTGCTTGACCTGGGCGCGCAACTGATCGGCTTTGGGCGGGTCGCCGGCCGCATCGGCTGCGTCGGCTGCCGCAGTTGCGGCGCCGGCTTGTTCAGCGAGCACGCCGGCCAGCGTGACGCGAGGACCGGGTTGGCCGGGCAGAAGCGGGATGGCCTTCTCCAGGGCCTCGCGCGCTTCGTCCAGACGAGAATCCTGTTTGAGGGTGCTGCCCAGGATGGCCCAGGCGTCGCCATTCTCAGGACGCAGAGCGACGGCTTTTTTCAGCTCTACGACGGCTTGATCCAATTTGCCGGTCTGCATATAGAGAATGCCGAGGGTGTAGGGCGGGTCCTGCAGAGACGGGTCCATTTGGCTGGCGCGGGTGAGTTCGGCGATGGCGTCGTCCATGCGGTCTTTAAGTTTGTATACCATGCCCAGGTCATAGTGAAGCTGGGGGTCGTTGGGATCGAGTGACAAAGCGTGCTGGAAATCGACGATAGCGTCATCGAAGGCGGCGAGCTGCAGATGGGCGACCCCCTGGTCCTTATAAATGGTTGGGTCGTCGGGCGAGAGGGTGAGTGCCTGCTGGAACAGGGCGAGCGCATCCTTGGCTTTGCCGGTGAGAGTGAGCGCGAGGCCGAGGTTGGTCAGCGCGCCGAGGTTGTGCGGCTCACGCTCGATGGCTTTCCGGAACCAGGGAATCGCTTCCTGGTCTCGTCCTTGGCGCTGCAGGGCCATGGCCAATTCGTTCTGGACGCCGGGCAACTGGGGGTTGAGCTGGACGGCCAGCTCCAGGTGATGCGTAGCGGCTTCGTCCTGGCCGGCAGACTCCAGTGTGCGGCCATATTCAGACTGAGCGAGGGCGTTGGCTGGCTCCAATTTGACAGCGGCGTCAAGCATTGCCAGGGCCGCGACATAATCATGTTGCTGGCGAAGCACGATGCCGAGGTGGATGCGCGCCGGCACATAAGTGCTGCCGATCGAGAGGGCCTGCTCGAACGCCTGTTGCGCATCGCTCCATTTGCTCAATTGGGCGTAAAGAGATCCGATGGAGTCCCAGACTTCGGCTGTTGCTCCTCCACGCTTATTTGCTTCGGCGAACATTTCAATGGCTTCGTCGAGTTTGCCGGTTGCGGCGAGCGCCCGCGCATAGGCTTCGCAGAAGACGGCATTGACTGGTGGCTGGCCGGGCTGCTGTGAGGCCTGGAAAGCCGCGCTGAATTGAACGATCGCTTTTCTCGCGTCACCAGCGCTCGCATAAGCCAATGCAAGATTGGTCTCCACCCCCTGGTCGCCGGGATTTAGATTGAGGGCGGATTCGAGCTCGGGGACCGCTTCGGCCGGCTTGCCGAGTTCGAAGAGCACCTCTCCCAGAGCCTCGTGGGCCTCGGCGATCTGGGGCGCCAGGCGGGCTGCTTCGGCAAACTGTGCGCGCGCCAGTTCCAGATTGCCGGCCTGACGGGCAGCATAGCCGGCGCGGAAGGCCGCGTCTGCGCGTGCGAGTGCGTCGGGCTCCGGCTGACCGGGGGCCTGCGCGGGCGGCTGGACTGGGGCCTGGGTCGTATCAGGGGCCTGGGCCTCACCCAACAGCGGCGAGCCGGCCAAAATGCAAAGCAGCAGAGTGAGAAAAACGCCGCGAGGCCAGTGCATGGTTTATTTTCCCGCAGACTGCGGCTTGACATTGTTTTGCAGGTCCACGACAAGCTGAAATTCGCGGTTGGCCTCGTCGACCTGGCCAGTGGCTTTGTAGGCCTGACCGAGCAGGTTGTGGGTCAGGAAGTTCGAGGGGTCCATTTTGGCGGCATGGTCGAGATACTGAAGGGCCTGAATGGGTTGCTGGAGCTTGAGCAACGCCTCCCCGAGCAGAATGTAGGGAGCTGTGGCGCTCGGCTCAAGCACCACCGCGCGGTTCAGCGCCAGGCGGGCCTCGGCAAACTGGCCGTTGCGGATGTAGGCGTCGCCGAGCCGGTCATAGAGAGATCCGTTGAGCGGATTGATGAGGCGTTCGGCTTCCAGTTCGTGGATCGCGCCTGGAACATCCCCCTTGGCCAGGGCCACTTCCGCGAGGAGCTGGTGGGCGAGGGGCAGACCGGGATTGATCTCGAGCGCTTTGCGGGCCTGAATGGCTGCCTCGGCGGGAAACTCGCGACGGAGAAAGAGCCGGCCTGCAAGGAGATACGCCTCCGCGGAGTCGGGGGCAAAACCGTACTGGGCGGCAAAGGCGTGGCGTGCGTCGTCGTAGCGCTTGACGTCGGTATAGCAGAGGCCCAGTACGTACTCCGGGTCAACATTAGCGTTCTCAACGGCGGCGCGCGCCTGTTCGAGGAATGGAATGGCGTCTGCAGACCGCCCGGTGCGAAAGAGGCTCACGCCGTGCATCTCGATCGACTCACGATCGCCCGGGTCCTGAGCGGCCGCCTTGGTGAAAGCTTCAATGGCCTCGGGAAACTGGCCTTGCTGATAGAAGATGATGCCCCGCCAGCGCTCCACGCCGGCAGGCTCAGGGGATTGCGCAGCCAATTGGTTGAGCAGAACCATGGCCTTCTCGAGACGTCCGCGCTCGGCAAGGCTCTTGGCAGTTTCAAAGGGCGTGGGAGCAGGCTCCGCGGCTTCGCCGCCGGATTGAGTTGGAGCTGCGGGAACTTGAGCCGAGGCGGAAAGCGTCAGAAGCGAAAGAAAAGATGCGGTAATCAATGTGCGCTGCATGGAAGAAACCTGTCTTGCAGTTTAGAGCATTTTCGGAATACACGTGGACTTTTTGAGAGCAGTGAAAGGTGGCTTTTTCTTGAAGAAAAAGCCACTTGAGTGTGTGCTTTCGGTTTACACCAATTCCGAAAATGCTCTAATTCCCGGGGCACGAATGTTCCCAGGGTTTGACGCATGAAGAGGAGCTAAAGAGGGCTCCTTTGCGCTGGGACACAAAAGAAAGTGGGGAGCCGAAGCTCCCCACACGTTCATACAACCGGTTTGGCGTTAGAAAGTGGCCACAAGGCCGAACGCCAACTGACGGGGCCCCGGTCCAGGTGCTTCGCCGGTGATGCTGCCAACCGACTGAATATTTCCGCCCGGGTTGCCGGGGTTAATGTGGTTGAGCGCATTGTACGCATCCATCCGGAACTTCGTACTCACATGCTCCCAGATGGAGAAGCTCTTCTGCAGCGACATATCCAGGTTGAAGAAGTGGGGTCCAAAGTAGCTGTTGCGTTGAACGTTGCCGATGGTGTCCAAACCGGGTTGGGTGAACGTGCTGCCAAGCGTCTGCGCCTGGTAGAAGGTCCATCCTTTTCCGGGCACAAAGCTTGACAGGCTGGTGGACAGATGGCCGGTTCCATTCGGTTGGCAAGGTGCGTCACCCGGAGTGCCGGGGCAAGAGTTGAGGCCGAGTGAAAACGGCAGGCCGCTTGCCAGGCTCCCGGTTAACGACAATTCATAACCACCTATAGCCAGATCCTCCGCATGGTTTGCGTTGTTCAGGAACTCCTTGCCTCTGCCGACGGGAAGCTGATAACTCCCGTAAACCGTGGCGCTCTGGTGACGAACCTGGGAGTCGTTTCCAAAGACCGCGGACTTGCTCCAGGTGGAGTAGTTGCCGTTGAAGTCGGTGGCATGGGCATACTGATAGTTGCCGTTGATGTTGAGGCCGTGCCAGGTGTTCTGAGCGAGGGTGATCTGCAAGGCGTTGAAGTGGGTGTTCTGGTCATCGCCGTAGTAGGAGATGCCCTGAGACCAACCGCAAGCGCCAACCGGCAGAGTGATGTTGGGGTCGACAGTCGGCGTGTAGTTCGGGTCTTTGCATGCTGCCAGCGAACCGCCGTAGTAACGCTGCAGGTAGTTGGTGATAGCTGTTCCTCCGGAAGCCGAGATCACCGGACCATTGGCTGGGTTGGTGTTCACGGACGGATCGTAGTGCAATGCCTGACCATTGGGGCTGTATTGGGCGGGCAGGTTGATTGCCGTTTCATTCGGGTTGGTGCTGTTGCCATCCCCATCGCTCAAGCTATGCGTACCCTTGTTTCCAACGTAGGCTGCGGTCAGGGTCAGGCTTGAAGTCAGGGCATGCTGCACGCTCACATTCCAGGCATCGAGTGTCGGGAAGCGCATCGGGTTGGGGCGCGCCTTGGAGTTGACCAGGTTGCCTGGGTTCGGCAGCAGGCCGTCGGCAGGTACGATGGGAGGCGCGTAAGCGAGCGGGCCGCCGCCGATCGGCTGCACCGAGGCGGTGGTGTCGTCGGCGGAGTTGCAACCGGGGTTTTGTGCTGGGCTGCCGATGCAGAAGGCCTGACCGGTAAGCGTCGAGTTGCTGATGCTCTGGTTGGCCAGAACCGGCAGGTTCTGGGTGACGTTGTGGCCGAAAACCGAGCCGAAGACGCCGATGTCAAAGCTGCGTCCGTAACCGGCGCGGATCACGGTCTTGGGGGTTAGCTGGTAGGTCGCGCCGAGACGGGGCGCGAACTGCTTCTTCTTGTCCTGCTTCCAGCCCATGTCGGAAGGAATGCCGCCAAGTCCAGCGACGTGCAGATAGCCATCGGCCAGGTTCATCTCTGCGCCATTGCCTGGAGCGTTGACTGACTCGGGGAAGTAGAGCTCCCAGCGAGCGCCCAGGTTGAGGGTCAACTTGGGGTTGGCGCGCCAGGTGTCCTGAACGTAGAAGAACTCACGCTTCTGGAACTCCTTGGCGTTGGTGGAGCTGGAGACGTACCGTGCCAAAGTGCTGGCATCGCCCAGGGCCAGGGTGGCGAAGCCGAGCCCGTCGGCGGTGCCGTTGTCGGACGTGGGGCCGTTGTTGAAGTTGAGAACGCCGGTTCGATCGCTATCGGAGGGAACGCGGAGGTTGCGTCCATAACGAAGGTCGGTGCCCAGTTTGACTGCATGATTGCCGATAACCTTAGTCCAGTTGTTGACGATCTGGAACTGGTCTTCCTTCTCGGTGAGAGGGCAGTTGCAGCGAGCGACGCCGAGGCCGTCGCCGTAAAGCGGCTGTGTGCTGCCGCCAGAGAGCGTGGGGAAGAAGAAGCCCGGCGAACCGCCGGTGATGGCCTGTGCTGTGTTGAGGCCCGGCATGCCAAGAGCATTGGCCTCCAGCACCGACTCGTCGTTTTTGATATCGATGATGTTGTAGCGCAGGTAGCCCAGGCGCAGATCCATGATCAGTTTGGGGCTGAAGACATAATCGGTGCCGATCGCCAGGCTGTCGTCCGAGCTGGTGGAATTGCCGCCGTAGCCGCCAATGCCAAATCCCGGTCCCCCGGCTGATCCATACATCTGCGGTCCGCCGAGAGCATCGGTCCAGCGTGTAAACCGGACGAACCCAGTCTGCTTTTCGCTGAACGTCTGATCCAGACGCGTCACCCACATATTGCTGTTGAAGACGCCGGTGCCGCTTTCTGTTGAGTTGGCATCCAGGCCGCCGAGGTCGCCACCCGATTCAGCCTTTGTGTAGGGCTCGAGGAGGGTCAGCAGGTTGGTCCACTGTTTCGAAACCTGCGCCGCCGGGATGACGTTCGACCTAAAGGGCACGGAGGTGCCGCTCGTGTTGTTGAAGATTTGGCCAGCGCCCCCCGCTATGTTGGCCAGGTACTCGCTGAAGTCGCATCCCGCGATTCCGCTTGGTCCGGTTTCATGTCCCAGGCAGGTCTCGGTCAGCAGTTTCGAGGGCAGGGTGTTTACATCGGTAACGCCGGACTTCTGGCGCTGGCCTTCGTAACCGAAGAAGAAGAACCTCTTGTCCTTGGTGAGAGGACCGCCGATCGTCATGCCGAACTTGTTCTTCAAGCCGGCGGGAATGCTTCCCGGTCCAACCTGAGAGAACGGATCGCGGGCCAGGTTGGCATTTCCAGTGCGGAAATCGTACGCGTCGCCATGAAAGGCATTCGAACCGGACTTGGTCTGGACCGTTTGGACAGCGGCAACAGCCTTGCCCAGCTCGGCGTCAAAGTTCTGCGTAGTGATCTTGGCGTCGGTTATCGTAAACAGCGAAGGGTTCACGACGATGATACCCAGGATCGGATCCTGGTTGTCCGTGCCGTCCAACTCGTACGCCACACCGCCGAACGCCTGTCCGTCAATCTGAATCTGGCGAGAGTCCTGCGGGTTTTCATCGGCCGCGTGCGACCAGCCGAGGAGCTGTGCGCCGGGCAGCAGAAGCTGCAGGCTGGCGAAGTTCTCGCCCTCGATGGGGAGATCTTCAACTTCCTGGGAATTGAATGTGGTAGCCACGTCGGCGCGGTCGGTCTTGAGTTCCGGCTGCGTATCTGCGTTCACTTCCACGGTTGTTTCCTGGCCGCCCACTTCGAGGGCAGGGTCGATGCGAGGTGCGTTATCGGCTGCAACCGCAATGCCCTTGGTTTCGAAGGACTTGAAACCCTTGAGGGTTACTTTCAGGTCGTAGGTGTCTGGCGCCAGATGGGAGACGGTGTAGTCGCCCGATTCGTTGGAGGTCACTGTGACGACGGTGCCTTTGGACTCGTCTGTAACTGCGATCGTGGCGTTAGGAATGGCTGCCCCGGTCTTATCGGTGACTGTGCCGAAGATCGATCCATAGACCGATTGCGCACTGGCCGGCGTGATGAGCAACAGAGTTGCGCAAGCGAATAGCGCCAACACGAGCGTTGTACGAAGAATCTTGTTCATGCGGTCTCCTGAAAGTGTTTCCGTTTTTTTGATTGAACTTGTGGTGTATCCACCTGCCCGGCAGATTGGAGCCTGCCTGTCGGCATGCAAAGCTCACCTGCCGCGATGGCAGGGTCGCAAAAGAACCGGCGCAGCCTCCTCCCTAGTACGGCAAGAGGGGGGAGCAAAAAAGGCGTACCCCGAAGCAACCGAAACCATAACCAACACGAGCATGAACTGTCAACGGCTAAAAGAGGAAAAAACGCGAGGTATCAACGTAAATACGATATGTCAATGCATGAAAACATTTACAAGATTGGCGTCTCCAGGAGCCCGGCTTTCCCTAAATGTTTGAATGCTTTACTAACTTCATCCTATAAAGCGATTTACTAGGATATTTTTTCGACGCACAGATCGCGTTTTCAAATTGAAGAAGCCTAATCCGAACGTATTGTTACCGTATGATCGAGGATCGCGAGTCAGGCATATCCTCTCTAAATGACATAACATTCGTGGAACTCTCCTTACCAGGCTCAGGCGCATGGCTGACCAGGATTTTGTAGTTTGCAGGCAGGACCATCTGCTCCCCTGAATGGAGCTAACTATCAACCAATGGCCGAGGCAATGGGCCGAGGCAAGGCTGCGCGCTATCGGCCGAGCAACATCATTACGGCGGGTACGGCTCGGGTCGGTGGCGGTTGGAAGCCTGGTTTTGGTCCCGAAGGGATCGGCCGCAAGGGCCTGCCGATACCCGTTGGCTGGCTGCCGGGCCAAACTTATTGGCCACGAGCCGCCCAGATAGTTGTATATCCCCGAAGTGTCTAGCAGGCATAGACTTGCCGCTGAATCAAAGCGCCTTGGCCTTCCCATTCCTGCTTAGGGTCCAGTTTGTAGGACAACTGGGCTTGTTGATTCACGGGCGCATTGCTCGCTTTCAAAACCGAAGGCCTTCGATCCTGGGAGCTACGACAAAGGCGAATTATGAAGGGTGGCCTTTCCAATCGGCGAAGACGGGGAAGAAGAAATGCACTGAATGCCCCTTCGTTGAGCATCGCCGGAAGCAGGTGATTATGCGCTTTCGCACACGTGCTTTTCTAATATGTTTTGTCTCGTTTGCAGCCCTGCTGGCCGCCAGCTTCTGGATGGCCCAAAAGCTCGTGCAATCGACGGTGCGCGCAGATCTGCGTGAAGCTCTGCGCGAAAACCAGCTTGAGGTGGCCCACGCGCAGTCGAAAGCCGCCTTCCAGAATAGCCGCTTCCTTAAGATTGCTGGAGAAGACGGGGCGCTGAAGGCCGGAATGCAATTGTTTCGCTCCGAATCCAACAGTGAGGACGCACGGAGGAGGATGGAAGATCAACTGGGAGAATTCGGCGAGCATATGGGCTTCGATTTTCTCTTCGTTTCTGCGCCCAATGGCGAGCCGCTCGCGGGCGTCGTCCGGCAGGGAAAAGAAACACGTGGCGGGAAAAGCCAACTGGTCCCATTAGATACGGCCCTGATCGAACACAGCGATAAAGGCCTGCTTGTGATCGGCAGCCGTATATTCCAATTCGCATCTGTACCGATAATTGACAACGAAAAAAACATCGGCTCCCTTTCGATGGGGGAGTATTTTGACTTTCCAGGGACCGCGACTCCCGCTGTGCTGGTTGATGACCGAGAAGTGATCGACTTCAACATTCCGAATGTTTCAGAAGGAGAGGTTGGAGCGGCGATTCTGGGCTGTGCGGGCCGATCGGAATGCGATCTTCGATTAGGAGGCGTCAACTGGATATCGGTTCCCATGCAGGACCTGGGCGGTGGGTATACCTTATGGAGCCTTGAAAACGTGGACGAGGCAACAGGCCCCATTCGATCGAAGCTGCGCAATCTTTTCCTGACTATGGCATTCGGTTCCGTGCTGGTCGCTCTCTTATGCAGCGTTGCCTCGTCCCGCACCATCGTGAAACCCATCGCGCTCGTGGTCTCTCACCTCCGCAATGCCGAGCGCATCGGGGTGCTCCCGGAATTCACAACCGGCCTTTCATCCACGGCGGAAATCCGCGAGCTGACCGAAAGCTACCGCCGGGCTGCCGTGTCGGTGCGAAATTCGCGGGAAAACCTGCAACGGGCGTACGTGGAGTTTGTGGGTTCTCTCGCCAATGCACTCGATGCGCGCGATCGGTACACTGCCGGTCATAGCTTTCGCGTCAGCCAGGCCTCATGTGCAACGGCAGCCGCGATGGGTCTGAGCCCCGAAGAGGTTGAACGGATCCGCATCGGGGCGCTCTTGCACGATATCGGAAAGATCGGAATCGCTGACCGTCTTCTCCAGAAGGCCGGGCGGCTGACCAACAAGGAGTTGGCCATTGTGAAACAACATCCTGTGATTGGCCGCCGGATTCTCGAAGGAGTGCAGGGCCTTGCGCCCTTCCTCGGGGCCGTAGAACTGCACCATGAAAACTGGGACGGTACCGGATACCCGAAAGGCCTGTCTCGCGAGGAGACGCCGCTGGACGCGCGCATCATTCATGTGTCGGACGCCTACGACGCAATGACGACCAATCGGTCTTATCGGCCGGGGATGACCCACGCGCAGGCGATCCGCGAGCTATTCACCTATGCCGGGACGCAATTCGATCCTCAAATCGTGGAAGTGTTTGCGAAATTGCCGCGCGCGATCATGGCCGGACGGCTGCTGCTATTGGAAGATCGCGCAGAAGTGGGAGAGTTCAAGGAAGTGGAAGCGGGATGACGAGGGCTCCTCATTTGGCTGGTTTCCGGGGTGCAAAGGGCTGCGCGAGGATTGCGGAACGTGATTGCGCAGGGATCTGGGCTTGGGGCCTGTGAAGGTGTTTATTCAGTTCCGCAGCTTCGCTTGCCGGAACGAATAGCGGCGGCCATGGCACGCGCCTTTCCGTTGTCTGGCGCGAAGATGAGCAGGCGATCGAGCGTCGCGAGGGCGGCATTGCGATTGCCGGACCCGCATTGGACGACGGCCAGATTGAATCCGGCGCCCAATTGGACCGGATCGTGGGTGAAGACCGAATCCCACAGCCGAGCCGCCTCGTCGTAATGATGCTGCCCGGCCTGGATCAAGGCCAGGTTGCCGGCGGCCAGCGAATCGTAGGGATCGGCCGCAAGGGCCTGGCGATACTCGCCGGCCGCCTGCTGGGTCTCGCCGTTTACCTGCTCCAGAAATCCTAACCGTGCATGGAGCTCGTGGTCACGAGGGGCCCCCCCGGCCTGCGCCTCCGCGCCGCGCAGCAATTCGACTGCCCGGACATCTGCCTGCCGGTAGCCACGAACAGCCATCTGGGCGTAGGCGAGGCCGAGGTCGCGGTCTCCGGCTTTGAAGCCGCCCACAGCCACAAGGTTCCCGGTCGAGGCCAGGGGGAGCCGTTCCAGCGTAATGCTCTTCCTGATCCAGTGATCGGTTGCCTGTTCGTGCGCAATATCGTTGGAGGGGGGACGAGCCATGTGGCAGGCTGTGCAATCGGGATTTTCGGGATGATGATTGGATTGAAAACCAGCCTGGTTGTGGCATTGGAGACAGCGCTGGCGATAGAACGACACCTGATCAGAGGGAGCGGGCGAACCGTGCGGATCGTGGCAGGTGGTGCAGGTCAACTTGTCGCCGGATTGGCGCTTGCACTCGCTCTTGAGCAGCGCCTCCCACTGGCTAACGGCCCGGACGCCGGAACCGTTCTCGCTGCTATAGACAAAGTACAACGCGTAATCGAAGAGATTGTCGCCAGGGATGAATTTCTGGAGTTCCCTGCCTTCGCGCACGACGGTTGTCTGACCTTCAACATGGCAGTTGAGACACACCGAATCCCGCCGAACTGGTTCCATGGCGTCGATGTTGGGCAGAGAAACTTTGCCGCCGGAGGCTACGTGAGCCGATCCATCTCCGTGACAGGCTGCGCAGGTAATTCCGCCCTCGGCGAATGGCTGACCGGCATAGTGATTGCGGGCATCGGGAAGCGCCGAGGCGACTCCGGATGCATGGCAGTGGAGGCATCCGGGATCGACAGGAAGAGTGAGCGGCATTTCGCGCACGGAGAGATAGTTGGGAGCCATGTCCCAGAGCTGCTTCCTGGCATACCAGTTGAGAGGAGTCTCAAACCAGTAGCCCTGCTGCTCGAAGAGGTAGGTTCGGCCGCGCTTGCCGGAGCCGACGAAGTACTTGAGCTGCTGGCGCCCGTCGAGTTCGCGGTCCGGGGGCGCGTCCTCCCGTTGATAGCTGAGCCAAACCTGGCCCGCCTGTTCGAAGACCTTGTAGTGGATACCCGAATCGGCGTGGCGGAAGTCGGCGGGCATGAGACCGTCGAGCGCGGGCCCACTGGCGTTGGCCATGGGCGTTTTGCGGTAACGCTCGTAGATCTGGCTGTGGCAGGGCGCACAGGCAGCGTTCGGGTCGGCGGCGGGGAGCGATGGGCCGGCGTGAACGGAGCTACTGTTGGGACTAAGAAGGCCGCCCGCGAGGAGACACCCGGCAAGCAGGCCCAGACTCAAATAGCGGAAGAAAGCCATCGACGTCACATCCTCTATCGTAGTGTGCCGGCGTGCCTTCCTGACAAGACGCGGAATCCAGGCAAACCGTAAACGCCGCCTCAGGCCCTCTTCTTTGGCGTGGTGAAGGCGTCGGCCTTGAGGATTTTGCCGCCTTCCTGGATGACGTAGAGGCGATTCACGTCGAGATCCTTGAGGGTATCGACAGCGCCCGAGGGCCAGCGAATCTCAACGATGTCCACCTTCTTTGCGTCACCGAGGCCGAAGTGGATGCGCAGGTCGCTGGCTGAGTAATAGCTGTTTGAGGAGCGGACTTCATCGATCTGGACCAGTGGAGCTGGGGTTGCGCCGGGCTTGACGCCGACGGGTGGCGTGCCGGTCTGGGCCACAACGTTCAGGCGAGCGCCGATGCCGGTGCGGTTGGATTTGACGCCGACGGTGCGGATCTTGATCCAGCTGCGATTCAGGGTCGATTCGCAATGAAGCAGTTGCGGGCCGGTGTTGACGCAGTTCACGACCGCGTCCAGATTGCCGTCATTATCGTAGTCGCCCACGGCAAAGCCTCTGGCCGGCACCGCGGCCGTGATGCCTGCGCCGCCGAGCAGGCTGACATCTTCAAACTGGCCATTGCGCAGGTTGCGGTAAAGATATTTACGCTCGGCGTAGGCGGCGTCGACCTGAGTGCCGTCGACCTCAGGATAGACGTGGCCGTTAGCGACGAGAATGTCGAGCCATCCGTCGTTGTCGAAATCCATGAAGCTGACGCCCCAGCCCAGCAGGCGGGTGTTGACGCCGAGGCCGCCCTGGTAGGTGCGGTCGTCGAAGGAGCCGTCGCCAATATTCATGTAGAGGGAGTCGGTGTCGCCGGCGAAGTTGGTCTTAACAATGTCAAGCAGGCCGTCGCGGTTGTAGTCGCCGACGGAGACACCCATGCCGGCCTGCGGTTTGCCGTCGGGCGAATAGGCGACGCCGGCTTCGATGGCCTGGTCTTTGAAGGTTCCGTCTTTCTGGTTGACATAGTAAGTTGCGGAGGTTGAATCGTTGGCCACGTAGATGTTGGGCCAGCCGTTATTGTCGAAGTCGGCGGCGACAGCCGAGAGAGCATACGTCCCGAGCGTGCCGCCCATGCCTGCTTTCTCGCTGACGTCGGTAAAGGTGCCGTCGCCATTGTTGTGGTAGAGCAGGTTCTTGCCGCCTTCAAGACCGGGTGGGCCGCAGGCAACCTGGATGCCCTTGTACGTGCAGTTGGCGTCTTCGGGCAGCGGCGCGGTCTTCACGTCGAAGTCGATGTAGTTGCCGACGAACAGGTCGAGGTGGCCGTCTTTGTCGTAGTCGAGGAAGGTGCAGCCTGAGTTCCAGCGGAGCTTCGATTGCAGCAGGCCGGCCTGTTTGGTGACTTCGGTGAATGTGCCGTTGCCGTTGTTGCGGAAGAGAGCGTTCTGGCCGTAGTAGCTGACGAAGAGGTCGTTCCATCCGTCGTTGTTGTAGTCGCCCACGCAGCAGGCCTGCCCCCAGCCCGAGCGGGCGAGACCCGATTTGATAGTGACGTCGGTAAAGGTGCCGTCGCGATTGTTCTTGAAAAGATGGCAGACCGGCTCCTGGCCCTTGGGAAAGCCCTCAAGACGCCAGCCGTTGACGAGAAAAATGTCGAGCCAGTCGTCCTGATCGTAGTCAAAAAAAGCTGCGCCGCAACCGGTGGTTTCAAGCAGGTATTTGTTGCGATGTTCGCCGCCATAGATGGTCTTTACGTTGAGGCCGGCTTGTTTGGCGACATCGACAAACTGAATGCCGAGCGGGGTCCCGGTGACGGGCGAGGCGACTCCTTTGGGTGCGGAACGGGCGGGCGCTTCGTAAGCTGGCCGGGAGTTGGTGGCCGGCTTCTGCGGCGGCGCTTGTTGGGGCAGCGATCGTCCGAACAAGGGCCGCGCCAGGCGCAGGACTTCTTCGAGGGGCAGCACCAGGGCCGTACGCGACAACGACTTCAAAATGCTGCGACGGGTGAAGGGCAAAACCGGGATCTCCGCGCTCACTTCACGCCCCGGCGAGCTGCTCGAGCAGCGTGTCAAAGTCTTCGAGGCGGGCGTATTCGATGATGACTTTGCCGCGGCCTTTGTGGTCTTCAATGTGGACCTTGAGGCCGAGGGCACGCTGCAGGCGTTCCTGGACTTCGCGAACGTTGGGGTCGAGGGGCAGCTCGGGCTTGGCGTCTTTTTTGCCTGCCTTTTCAGGGTGCAGCAGGCCTTGAACATAGGTCTCCGTCTGGCGAACAGAAAGCGAATGTCCGACAATCCACTGGGCAGCCTTTTCGATTTCCTCGGCGTGTTCAAAAGCCAGGAGGGTGCGGGCATGGCCAAAGCTCAGATCGCCAGATTCGACGCGGGCCTGGACGGTGGCCGGAAGGCGCAGCAGACGAAGGAAGTTGGCCACGGTTGCGCGATCCTTGCCGGTGCGCTGCGCCATCTGCTCCTGGGTCATGTGGAACTCGCGGGAAAGACGCTCGAAGGCGCGGGCCTGTTCCATGGGGTTGAGGTCGGCGCGCTGGAGATTTTCCACGATGGTGATCTCCATCGCCTGTTCATCGGAGACCTGGCGAAGGATGGCAGGGACGGTGGTTTTGCCGGCCAGCCGCGAGGCCATCCAGCGGCGCTCCCCGGCGATGAGCTGGAAGCGGCCATGGGGGAGCGGGCGCACGAGAACGGGCTGGACGACGCCGTTGGCGGTGATGGAGGCGGCCAGCTCAGCCAACTGCTCTTCGTTGACGTGGGAGCGGGTCTGGAAGGGATTGCGATCGATTTGATCGAGGAGAATTTCGCGAGGCTTTCCGCCTTCGGCCTCGGCAGCGGGTGCGGCGGCGGGCGGTTGCACCCGCGGAAGGAGTGAGTCGAGGCCTTTGCCCAGGGCGCGGCGTTTTGTGTCAACGGCGGCGATGTTCATCCTTCACCATCCTCTATTCCGGCTAATCCGCCGGCCTTTCTTTGAAAACCAGCCTGATCGACTGTGGTCTTGCGTTACGTGGGGGCGGCCATGGGGCGTCTTGTCAGGAGTAGGGCCAGAACCGGACCTCTTTGTGCGTCTTGACGGGGACGGGGGTTGCGCGCTTGCGCTCCTCGCTGCGCGGACTTTCCAAGTGATTGCGGGCCAGAAACTCGCCTGCCATCTCGAAGTAGGCCTCCGCTCCCCGGGAGCGGGGATCATAGAGAGCGACGGGCTTGCCGTGGCTGGGCGCCTCGGCCAGCCGGACGTTGCGAGGAATTACGGTGTGGTAGAGCCGCTCGCCGAAATACTGGCGCAGGGTTTCCGTCACTTGCTGGGCCAGGTTGGTGCGGTCGTCATACATGGTCAAAAGCACTCCCTCGATGGCGACGTCTGGATTGAAGGCGGCGCGGACGCGTTCAAGAGTGGAGATCAGCTCGGAGATGCCCTCCAGGGCGAAGTATTCGGCCTGCATGGGGACGATGAGGGAGTTGGCGGTCGCGAGGGCGTTGAGGGTGAGCAGGTCGAGGGCGGGCGGGCAATCGAGAATAAGCAGATCGAAGCGGTCCTGGACCGGCTGAAGGGCATTGCGGAGGCGGAGGGCGCGGTCTTCGGCGGCGGCCAACTCGATATTGGCGCCGATAAGGTTTTTCGAGCCGGGCAGGAGCCAGAGCGCATCGATGGCGGTGGACAGGATGACTTGCCCAGCATGGGACTCTCCGACGAGAACGTCATAGATGGAGTGGCGATTATCATCACGCTGGAATCCGAGTCCGGAAGTGGCGTTGGCCTGGGGGTCGCAGTCGACCAGAAGGGTCTTGAGGCCCTCAAGCGCCAGACAGGCGGCGAGATTGATGGCGGTGGTGGTTTTGCCCACTCCGCCCTTTTGGTTGACTACGCCGACTATCTTGCCCATGGCATTCAAGAGTAACGGTAAGGACGGACTGAGGGTAGAAGAATGCGTTGTGGAGAACGGGGCCGCGCTGTGGAAAGCATTTTTGGGCGAAGTCGGGGGATAGCGGGCAAGCGTTTGACGGGGAAGAGCTTGCGTACGGCAAGTGAAATTGAGCCGGGATGAGCCAGGTGAGGGGCTTGCGGTGGAAAACTTTGGCATTTTTTGGCCGGCAACGGGACTGTTTTGCCAAGTTGCTCAGGATTGCGGACTGTTCCTGAATCCAGAGCCGAATTGCGCGTGTTCCACGTGGAACATTATTTGGGCGGGGGTCTGGGCCGGATTTGGGCGGGGTCTAGGCGGGGGCGATCTCGCTGTTTCGGAATGTTCCACGTGGAACAAGGCCGAGAGGGGATGGTCATTCGATTCGTTGGCCCAGGGCGAGTAGCCGGTCTACGCTCCCGGGCAGGACAAATAGGTGGGGCCAAGAGAATGCTGAGGCGGCTATCGCCTGAAGCGCGGGAAGCGCGGCGCGGGTCGTCATCAGCACGAGCCAGCCTTGGAGCGCAACCAGCAAGGATGCGGCCTTGACTGCATGGGGCATTCGATCAACGGCGCGGAGGGTCACGCAATCAAATGGGCCGGTAAGCGACTCTGCGCGCTGGGCGTAGATGTTTGCGGAGATCCCAAGTGTCCGGACAGTTTCCTGAAGAAAAGCGGCCTTCTTGCCGTTCGATTCGGCGAGGGTGACTGTGATTTCGGGGCGGCAGAGGGCGATTGGAATCCCTGGGAATCCCGCGCCGGAGCCAAAATCCAGGAGGGTGGCAATTCCGGAAGGCAGGGCGCGAGCGCAAAGGATCGATTCGACAAAGTGCCGGGAGAGGATGCCCTCCTTATCCCGAATCGCGGTCAGATTGACGCGAGCGTTCCACCGCATCAGGAGCGCAAGATAGCTCTCGAATTGGCCCGCAAGGGCGGAATCAAGCGGGTCCAGGCCAGCCTGGAGCAACAAGGCATTGAGTCTCAAGGCAAGCGCCGCGGAGTTTTCACTCATACTCAAGACTCATGCCGGAGGCTGAGGTTCTCGGCTCATACCCGTGTTCGGTCTCGAATCTGGGCTCACGCGGGCGTCCTGGCGGAGGCGGCCGATTCTTCAATCGTTCGGGGCTCCCAGGCACTGGCCGCTTCTACAAAGGCAGTAAAGATGGCGCGGGACAAGGCGCTCTGCGTCCACGTCCGCTCCGGATGCCACTGCACGCCAAGAACAAAGTGGCCGGGTGAATCGAGCTCGACCCCCTCAATGACCCCGTCTTGGGGCGAGACCGCGGTGACCAGCAGGTTGTCGCCGGGGGCACGAATCGCCTGATGATGACTGGAGTTAACCGGATCCTCATGCACGTTTCCAGGGGGCAGAAGCGCGGCAAGCCTTGACCCCTCGGCAATTCGCACCGCATGGGCCTCGACGACCTCGCGGCCGGGCCGGTGATTCACCGCCGTCTTCAAATCCTGGATCAACGATCCATTGCGCCAGACATTCAAGGCCTGGACGCCGTAACAGATGGCGAGGATGGGTTTGTGGAGATTGAAGGCGTCCTGGAGCAGCAACTCGTCTACGGCGGTTCGGGCTGGGTCCGCTTCACCGCACTCGGGAATCGGATCTTCGCCATATCTTTGCGGGTCGACGTCGTTGCCACTGCCGGGGAGCAGAATTCCCTGGACCCCGGCGAGAAGCTGGGCCACTCGATCGGGGCGCTCGTGGAGCGGCAGGATGAGAGCCGTCGCTCCAGCGGAACGGAGGGCGGCCACATATTGGGGCAGGGACCGCTCATTGTAGGCCGTATCGCTGCCGGTAGGTTCGGGAATAGCAATGTGGACGGGCATATCGGTAGAAACCAGTGTAAGTCCGATCACACCGTTACGCCAGGGACACTGTGGCCTCTGCGCTGGCCGGCTCGGACCGGCGACTCAAATCCAGGATCGCTGTCCGCAGCTTTTCGGTCAGCTCGTCGGTGTGGCGCGGAGTCAGCCCGGTGGTGTCGATGGGCTCGCCTGCAGTCAAGGTGAGACTTCCGGGGTAAAAATGCCGGGTATGCATGGGCAGCAGATCGTAGACTCCGCTGAGCGCGATGGGCACCAGCGGTACTTGAGCGCGAATGGCGAGGTAGGCCGCGCCTGACATGAAAGGTTGCAACTGGCCGTCAGGGGTTCTCCCCCCTTCCGGGAAGACGAATAAAGGCATTCCCGAGCGCAACGCCTTGACGCCCACGCCAAGGCTGGAGAGGGTGGCGCGGGGGTTGACAGTGTCAATGGGAATCTGGCCAGATCGATTTAAGTACCATCCTATGAATGCGATAGGCCACAACTCCCGCTTGGCTAGAATCCGAAACTGGAAGGGCAGCGCGGCAAAAATCACCGGCGTATCCATGTAGGAGGTGTGATTGGCAGCGAAGACGGCAACCGTGTGCTTGCGCAGATTTTCCGCACCGCGAACGGTGAGGGAGCAGCCTGAACCCCAGACCAGCCCCCGCGCCCAGATATGGGCCAGACGGTGCTGCATGCGGCCGCTCGTATCCAGGAGGGAAACCAGCAACGAGATCGAGCCACACAGAGCCGTGATGGCTGCCATGACCGGGATTTGGACGAGGTTGGTGCGCCAGCGGTAAAGCCGCGGCAGTGGGCTTGGCGGTCGGTTCACGAACGTAACCAATTATATATGAGTGACTTATCGTCGAGCAGCAGGGTGCGCGCTTCGCCCACCAGGTACACCGACCCAGAGATGACGATGACCCCGGCTTCGGGCTGCAGTCCGACCCGGCGCAGAGCAATTTGGAGGGCGTCGGCAACCGACGCGGCGGCGACCGCCGGGGTCCCTGTCGTCTGGGCGGCGGCCAGCAGATCGTCGAGGGCAGCGGCGCGGGCGGTGTGAATAGGCGCCAGGATCACTTGATCGAAGAGCGGAAAAAGAATCTGCGCCATCTCGGCGACAGGCTTGTCGCGCAGGCAACTGAAGATGAGCGTGCGAGGGTGTTCGCCTAGGAAAGCACTAATGGCGGCGCGCAGAGCCCAGGCGCCGGCGGGGTTGTGCGCCACATCGAGAATCCAATCGACGCCGCTTCTTTGAATGCGCTCGAGACGGGCTGGCCAGCGGGTTTGGCGAATGCCGTCTGCGATGGCCGCCGGCGTGATCGGAAAGCCATGGTGGGTCGCTAACTCGACGGCGGTGGCGATGGCCAAGGCCAGGTTGCGATGCTGATGCGCGCCGGCGAGTGGGGAATCCACTTCAATGAATGCGCCGAGGGCGTCAACCGAATAAGAGGAAGCTGTGCTTGCGCCGAGCGGAGGCATATAAGGCACGGCACTCACTCCGCACACATCCAACTCGGCTGCTGCCTCGCCAAGCGCCTGATTGGCCTGGGGATGCTGCGGCAGGGTAATCATTGTGCGGCCTGGGCGCAGGATGCCGGCCTTTTCCCGCGTAATGGCGGCGATGGTCGAGCCCAGCCATTCGGTATGGTCGAGAGAGATGTCGGTAATCACAGAGAGCAGCGGATCGACGATGTTGGTTGCGTCCAGCCGCCCGCCCATGCCGACCTCAAGCACTGCAATCTCGATCTCCGCCTCGGCAAAGTACAAGAAGGCCTGGGCGGTGAGAATCTCAAAGAAACTGGGAAGTTGAGGGAGTTGTCCATCGAGTACAAGCTGTTGCGCGGCATCGTGGACGCGGAAGTAGAGGGCGGCAAAAGCAGCGTCGGCGATTTCGACGCGGTCCAGGCGGATGCGCTCATTGACGCGCGCTAGATGGGGCGAGGTGTAGAGTCCGGTGCGCAGTCCGCTAGCGGCGAGGATAGAGGCCAAGGTGGCGGCCGTGGAGCCTTTGCCGTTGGTTCCGGCGATCAGCACCGAGGGAAAGCGGCGGTGCGGATTCCCGAGCGCATCGAGGAGGATGCGAATCTCGTCCAGCGAAAATTTGCGGCGAGGCTGGCCGGAGCTAGTGTAAAGCTCGGGCACCATAGCATTGAGTTGATCGATGGCTGCGGCGTAGGACATGGACAGATCAGTATAGAAGAACAGGGAAAATTGTGGAGGAAAGCCCCTCTGTGGAGGACGCGGCTGCTGGAAGCCATTGCCCCATGCGGCCATGGACGCGCTCTTCACATAAACCATCGGCTTTACACAGGCCATTTAGGGTTGGCTGTGGGAGACGTGGGAAACCAGGGCCGGCTTTGGCCGCATGTGATCTAGATTTCCAAAACTCCTGAATTGCACAGCGCTGATTTAGAAAACCCCGCAGCCTGCCAAGTGGATTACGCAGAATCATTTCGGAAGAGTTTCCACTTTTCCTGCCTGAACTACGGGGACTACTGTCTTTTCTTTTAAACTCATATCCTTTTCCCACTACCCGTCGCAGTGAACGCAAGCACGCCTAAAACGCGGACAACCGGCATGCGGAATCCATTTTAGAAAATGAAATTGTACGGATCAACTTGAGCAGGCTGCAATTGAAATGGAGGTTTCCAGAGAAGGGGCCAGGTTTTCCACGCGCGTATCCAGGCTGGGATGAATACAATCAAGAAGAAAAGACAGCCACTTCCGTATGACCGCGATGGTGTTGTAGAGTGTGGCCAGAGCAGGAACGTGGCTTCGAGAGCAAAGGTGGGCCTATGCCGATCGTGGAAACACAAGTAGAGAAGCCGGCCGCGCAGGGGGCAGCGATGGAGATTACCGTAAGCCGCCAGGACTTGGTGAGGGAGCTTACCGCGACGCAGAGCGTGGTGGAGCGCAAGACCACCATTCCGATTCTGTCGAACTTTCTGATCGAGGCGGAGGGCGACCGATTGAACATTACCGCGACCGATCTCGATCAGGCGATCCGCACCAGCGCCGCGGTGAAGGTGAAGAAGCCTGGCGCATGCACGATTCCGGCGCGCAAGCTTTACGACTACATCAAACTACTGCCTGAAGGCGACATCTCCATCAAACTGCTTGAGAACCACTGGGTGCAGATTCGCAGCGGGCGCTCCAACACTAAGATGGTTGGGATGGCGCGGGCCAACTATCCGCAGGTGCCCGAGTTTCCATCCGTGGCGGCGACAAGTATTTCTCTCATCGCGCTGAAGACGCTGATTGCGCGGACCATTTTTGCGATCTCGAATGAGGAGTCGCGCTACACGCTCAACGGCGCGCTGCTGGTGATCAAAGCGGAGTCGCTGGCCATGGTGGCGACCGACGGACACCGGCTTTCCTACGTTGAAAAGCCTAACGAACTGCTGGAGGGCATCAGCGGCGAGAAGCGGGTGCTGATTCCGCGCAAGGCGCTGCAGGAGCTGCAGCAGTTGCTGGGAAATTCCGATGCGGACAAAGTTGAGTTTGCCGACGACGAACATACGCTTTTCTTCCGCGTGGGCCATCGCACGCTGAGCACGCGCAAGCTGTCAGGGCAATTCCCAAACTTTGAGGCCGTCATGCCGCGGGACAACACTAAGTTCGCGGTGGTGCGGTCAAGCGAGCTTTCGGCGGCCATTCAGCGGGTGGCGCAGTTTGCGGACGAGCGCTCGGGAGCGATCAAGCTGCGGCTCGAGGGCAACGAGTTGAAAATCAGTTCCAACTCGGCTGAATCCGGCGAGAGCGAAGACACCATCGACACGCCCTATTCCGGCGACCCCATCATGGTCGGTTTCAACTCGGTCTACATTCTGGATTTCCTGAAGGCGCTTGGCAACGAGGGTGAAGTGCGCCTGGAGTTCAAGGACTCGCAGTCGGCCGGCCAGATGCGCCCCGAAGATCCCGATGCGGAGTACAAGTACCGCTACGTTCTGATGCCGATGCGGATCTGACCCGACAATTTCAATTGTCAAACTCCTACCGCGTCGTCAGCAAGCGAGTGCCGGGTCATGCTTGTTCCTTGAAATTAATGGAAACCTTTAATTCGACTGAGTCGACAGATCGCCTGAGCACGATGACCTTCAACTGATGATCCTCACTAAAGAGCTTTAACTGCTGAGGCTGGACCCGAGGCCCCGGTCGGCGTGGGAAGGTTGCTGCCTCCAACGGAAGACCACCGTATTCGGAAGGAAATCCCCATAACTCGCGCGCCCGGCGAATTATGTCGGGCCCAGGAGTCGTGTCCCCCTTAAGATAAAGGCTGACCAGTTGCCTCTTGACACCAAGCTGGTTTGCGGCTCGTGTCTGTGCCCCCCGCCTTGAACCGACGGCCGCAGCGAGCCCGGCGGCAAACGCCTTCCGAAACCTCCTTTCTGCCTCGCTGACGCCTGCTGGTCTGCCCATCCCAAAATCCCCTTACTCGGTAAATCTCGTCAATTAGAATTGTCAATTTATCGACGAACGTCAATTGTAATTGACAAAAAGAAGAAATGCATCTATCATCTATAAAAGGGAGTAGGGTTTCTCGTGATGAGTGATCTGCTTGCGAAGGAAACTGAGGTCTTTCAGAACCATCATGAAGAGTGGTTGCGAAACCACGCGGGTGAGTATGTGACGATCCGCGACGAGGAAGTTGCGGGCTTCTTCGTCTCCTATGGTGATGCTTTCACAGCCGGTCTACGGCGGTTCGGATCAAGCCGGAACTTCCTGATCCGGCAAATCTGGCAGACTGAACCCGTCTACTTCGTCTTCTGAAATGGGCTTCGCGCAGATACCGTGGGATCCAAGCCACCCAGACAATCCTTTCGCTTGCATTGACGTCCTCGTGAGCAACTCGCGGCAGCTCATGGATCAACCAGGAGATCTAGGGCTCGAATTCCGCGAACCCGTAAAAGTTAGGGCGATAATTGATACTGGGGCAGCGCCCGTATTGATAAGCAAGACCTACGCGCGACATTGCAAACTCTTCCAAACCAGTTCCGACAGCGAAACAAAAGTTATAGGCGGCAGCATAAAGAGCGGCGAGCACGCAGGATGTATTAGCTTCCCAAATACAACGCTCCGCGCCTATGATCCGATCCGTATCGTATCAGGCGACTTCCATAGGGAGTCTCGTTTCTCGTGCCTAATTGGCACCGACATTCTCCGGTATTGGAAGATAACCTTCGACGCAAAAGCGAAATTGGTCACGATTAACGACTGATCCAGTGGTCGGCCATCCGGCTACATCCCGAGGACCCGAATCCGCAGTATCGGTACCGCAGCCTGCTGATGCCGATGCGGATTTGAATTCAGGGCACCTCAATCAAGCAGCAAGAATGAGAAAACGTCCCGTCAGCAATGCTGGGACGTCGTGTTTTCTGGGCGTGCTCTCAGGGCACGTCTTTATTCGTGAAAAAAGCGAACGCTGATGTGGTCACGGAAATCTCTCATCGCCTTGCTAAAGATTCATCGTGAAAATTGCACCATGGATAAGGGGAGGTTCCGAGCGAGACGCCCCAGAATCAGACATCAAGATCGAAGACCCACCCCCCACCCCCTGAAAAGCGCCCTATTTTCGGTGCAAGATGTCCAGACCAGATGGCAGGTAAGACAAAGAAACTAAAACGCTTATAGGTACAATCATAAGACCATCTGTGGCCATAATGGTAACCAAAAACCCCTTGAAAACCACCGTTTTGGAGGCAGAATCAGCTATTTTTGCCGACTTTGAGCGAATAAAACGGCCAGAAAAGTCCTGTTAGCGACGTCTGCTTCGCTACCAGGTCAGCGTGACGGTGACTGTCTTCCAACCTTCGCCGGGAGGAAAGTGGACCGTTGCGGTCTGGGGCGCGAGCGATGCGTCCGGACCGGTGCGCGCTGCGGGGGAAGAGAGATCGGCTCCCTCCGCGTGGACCCTGGATTTAAGCGAATGATCGAAAAGCGGAAACTGGGCCACGGTGCCTGCAAGGCCTTCCAGCGTGAGAGTCAGTTTTCGCTCGGCATATTCCTCGTGGAGCACCCGCATCGATTGCGTACGGGCACCGGGAAAAGGTTTTTGGAAGACCGGTTCAATCTCGACTGCGGGCCTCGGAATGCTGAGTCCACCGTCGGATAACGATTTTGCTTCCGCGCCCTCGCTGCGCAACTTGATCCCCGCGGCGTCCGCTGCTTTCAGCCGGATCGAGAGTTCGCTGCTTGTCTGAACAAACGACAGATCCACTGTTTCGTCACCAACGTGAAGATTGCGTATCTCCGCATGATCCCAGCCTCCGGGCAAATGCGGATTGACGGTGATGGTCTTGGTTTGCGCATCGATTGAGATCCCGAACAGCCCGCGCAGCGTCGGCGTGATCACCATCGCGCTCGACCAGAGCTGGTGGCTGGTGCTCCTTCCAAACGGCACATAAAAGTCGCCGCTGAGCAGCTCGGTATCGGCGCCCAGGTCTTGCGCCCAGGTCAGGTTCGCGTTCTCCATCAGCATCTGATAGCCAGCGAGGGGCTGGCCGCCGCGGTACTCGGCGAGCGCAGCCCAGCCGGTGAAGAGCGGCCAGACCGAGCCCTGGTGGTAGCTCATGCCGTCGTAAATCTTTTCATCGTTGGCCACATCGCGGAGTCCCCAGTCGGTGTTGAGCGTGTGCGCGGCAAACTGCTTCAAACATCCCTCAGGGTGAGTGAGGATCGACGCGCTGCCGGACGGGCCGGGATCCCACCAGGCCAGCGCCGGATAGACCGTCGTGGTGCGGTCGAGCGAGCCGTCGGCATTGCGGCTGAAGGCGTAGCAGGCTTTCTCCGCGTCGTAGAACTCAGAGTCGATGGTCCTGGCGACTGTGCCGGCACGCTGACGTGCGGCTGCAGCTTTTTCTGGGTTTTGAAGCAGGCTTTCGATTTCGGCAAACGCCGCGGACGCCTGCTGGTCGAGCAGGGCGAGATAGATCTCCTGATGCGGCATGCCCCCGGGCCAACTCTCCACCCAGCCGGTGCCCTGCGAGTTGTCGTATATGCCGTTGCCGCCCTTTTCGGTTCCGGGAGCGTGAGTGGTCTCAAACGCCCAGGCTTTCTCGATGGCGTCGCGATTTGCGGTGAGAAAGGCCACGTTGCCGCTGGAACGTACGTAGTCCGCGATCGCGAGCAGGAAGAGGGGCGTGGAATCGGCGGCGGCGTACATGTAGGGAAAGCTCTGCCAATCGATGGAGGCGGCGGTTTGCGAGTACTCGTGCATGATTTTGCCGTCGTCGCGCTGGCGGTGCATGAGAAATTCGAGTTCGGATTTGGAGAGCGCGAAGTCGCCGTAGCCGTTGACGGCGAAGAGTGTGTAGAGCGAGTCGCGGCCGAAGAACCAACCGAAGCCGGGGCGCGCCGAGTCGCCGGAGGCGTAGTAGCCGGCGACCAGGGCGGTTTCGGGAGCTCCCTCAGGGGCTGAAGCCCCGCCTTTTTGTTTGCTACTTTCGGCACGACTCAAGTCGTGCCCAGTTACAGAGCTGAGGCTTGGGACGTAGGGGTGAGCCTTGAGCTGCTCGATCGACACCACGGCCCATTGGAAGGCTTCGTTGAGAGCCTTGTCAGGGGTTTCGATGGAAGTGGAGTGGGCGAGAAGTGTTTTGTAGCGTTCGGCGTGGGCTTGATAACTGGCGGTGATGGAGGCGTTGAGCTGGGCGAGGGATGCGCCGAGCGCCGGGTTGGTGGCTGCGGCTGGGTTGGTTCCGACCGCCATCAGGAGGGGAAAGAGGCGGTCGCGGTCGCGGGCGGGATCGATGTGCAGCTTGAGCTCAACGGGATAGACCTGCGGGCGCTCCTGATAAGGGGCGAGGATGCCGGGCTTTGCGCCGGGGATGGTGACAGCGCCGGCGAGGTCGGGATAGTCGGAATGGAGGACATAGAAGCCGCCGGCTTCATTCGGTGAGGGACCGCTGCTGGCAGGGACGGTGACCCACTCCGCGCCGGGAACGCCTTCATTGCGCTCCGGCCACATCCAGCGCAACTCAGGGGTAAAGCGAAAGGTGAAGTCGGTAGGGTGCAGACAATCGAACTCAAATAGGACAATGGGGCCGGCTTGCGCCGAGACTCCGGGTAGGCTTTCGTCCGGTGAAAACATGATCTGGCGGACGGTGAAACCGATGTGGGCATAGGTGAGGATGGTGCGGTCGGGACGGACTTCGATTTCAGCGGCCTGGCGATTCACGTCGATGGGGACGGAGTAGCCCTGGATGTCGGCTTCGATGGTGAGGTGCGAGAGCAGCTTGACGGGGAGCACCCAGGATTCAAACGCGCCGTCCTGCTGGCCGAGGATGACGCCGCGCTCGCCGGCGACCGTGAACGGCTTTTGAGACTCAGCATGGGCATGAATGACGGGGCCGGCGGTGTCGAAGGGGATGGCAGGGACGGAAGAGAAGGTTTGAGCGTGAATTGTGGAAGCGAAGGCAATAAGAATGGCCGGTGCCGTGCGGAAAAGGGTGGGTCGGCTGTGCATCGTTTGTCCTTTGCGATCGGCTCGAAGAAGACAGTCTAATTCTCCGGGCAAGTCGATGTGAATGGTCCAATCGCAGGTGAATTCCAAAATTCAAAAGGGCCAGGCGCGTTCCAGGAATTCATATGCGGATATGGAAAATGGAAGTTTAGAGGCGAGACCGGTGGCCGCGGACAGCCATGAGCGTCGCCGTAAGCCATTTGCTTGCAGAAAGATATGCATGAGTGGCAAAGGCTTCTCTATTTCCCATCCGTTTGGCCCCTAAAATGCAAAATAGCGCGTCAAGTCGTTTCATCTGTGGGTTTTCCAGAAACTCACGCATTACTTCTTTCGCAAGCCGATTCAAATGCATGTCATTCCGCGTTCAGCGGCCATAGGTAACTCTACAGTCTCTTGAAGACCGCCGATGGCGATATTTGGAGAAGCGAGGAGATGCAGATATATCGACTGCCATCGCATTCGCCAATCCTCGACTCCAAATTGAGCAATTCAACCCCGCGACGCGGCAAGCAGCGAAAGTCGGACCTTGAGCGGCGCAGCATTCCTGGCTTTTCAGAATCCACTTCCCGAGGAGTGTTCCCATGAGAAACCTGTCAATCTGGCGAGGGCTGGTAATCGCATTGGCCTTCGTAGGCGCGCTAGGCATTGCCTACTCCGCAGACGTGAACGGTCGCATTAAAGGCGTCGTCACCGATCCCCAAAACTCGGTCATCGCGGGCGTTCATATCACGGCCACGAACACCGCCACCGGGGTCAAGTTCGACACGGTTTCAGGGTCGGATGGTGGTTATCTCTTCGCCGAGCTGCCAGTGGGAACCTACTCAATATCCGCAGCTGCTCCAGGCTTTAAAGGTTTCAATGCAACCGGGATCGTGCTCAGCATCGACCAGGATTATGTTGAGCAAATCCAACTGTCAGTCGGGTCCGCAAACGAAGTGATTGAGGTGGCCGCTTCGGCTGTCCAGGTAAATACCACGGACATGGAGTTAAGCAACATCGTCAACTCCGAGCAGATGGAAGAGCTGCCGTTGATTGGCCGCAACTATACGGGCCTTGAGCTGGCGCTTCCCGGTGTGCAGGCTTCGAGCGACCGCTTCGGGACTTATTCGGTGAGTGGCGCGCAGACCCAGCAATCGAGCTTTTTGATTAACGGCGCCGACTCGAACGACATCGCGCTGAACACTCCGGTCTTTGGCGGAGCAGGCCCCAACCTCGATGCAATCGACCAGTTCAACCTGATCGAGGGGCCGTTGAACGCGGAATACGACCGAAATTCTGGCGGCATCGTCAGCGCCACCATCAAGCAGGGCACCAACCAGTTCCACGGCGACGCCTTTGAGTTCTACCGCGACACCTTTCTCAACACCGCCAATTTTTACCAGCACAGCGTGACGACCGGCCAGCCGACGGTCGCCAAATTCCACCAGAACATCCCCGGCGGCACGGTGGGCGGCCCCCTCTACCGCAACAAGCTGTTCTTCTTCACCGCCTTCCAGACCGTCAGGCAGGTTGTTCCCGAAGCCGGGGGAAGCGTGAACGTCTACTCCGCGCCGATGCTGACGGGCGACTTCTCGGTCGACAATGGAACTTTTTCCAGCAATCCCATTCCTTCCAGCCTGACCATACCCGGTTGCACGACAACGGGAGAAACATGGGCCACGTGCGCCGCATCGAACGGCGGCGTCTTCCCGACGTCTGCCTTTAACCCTGTGGCCAAGGCGCTGGCGACAAAATACATCCCCGCGCCCAACAGCGGCACGTATGGCTACATCTTCGCCCCCGTCGTCACGACCATCAACAATCAATACATCGGGCGAGTGGACTACAGCCTCAACCCCTCGAATCAGTTTTACGGGCTATTCATCATCTTCAAACAGACTGCGCCTGAAACGCTGCCCTTCACCGGCGCCAGCCTTCCCGGTTTTGGGGATGAAAGTAATCAGTCGACGAATCAGATCACGTTCGACTATGTTCACCAGTTCGGCGCGAGCGCGGTGAACGATTTTGCGGCCCACTATACCCGCTTCAACTACCAGGCCGTCTTTCCGCAAACTCCGGTGTCCCCGTCCAGCGCCGGCTTCGACATCGCGCCGGAGAACACGGCTGGGGACGGTCTGCCCCTGATGAGCATCACCAGCCCGGTCAGCGGCATCGACTTTACGTTGGGCTTCAGCAATAACGGCCCCCAGCCCCGCATCGATCAGGTCATCCAGGTCGACGAGACCATGTCCAAAACATTCGGCCGGCACTATCTCAAATTCGGCTACGATGGCCGCCGCTTCAACGTGTCCAATCCCTTCTCAGCGAACAATAACGGCAATTACAGCTTCAACCCGTCCAACAGCACCTACTCGACAGGAGACGGCGCGCTCGACTTTCTGCTCGGCATCCCCGGCACCTACGGGCAGGGCAGCGGCGCCACCATTCAGGCGGACGCTTTCCTGAACTACCTTTTCGTCCAGGATGGCTGGAAAGCGACCGATACGCTGACCTTGAATTACGGTCTTTCCTATTCCATCGACACCCCGCTCCACAACAATCAATACCAGGGTGAGGGAATTGGCTGCCTGAATCCGGGAGTGGAATCCACGATATTCACCAACGCGCCCTTGGGCATGGCCTACCCCGGAGACCCCGGGTGCAACAACGCCGGCCAAGCCACAACCCGCTATGACGAATACGGACCGCGCTTAGGCTTTGCGTGGGCTCCCAATCTTGGCAAGTGGTCCGGCGGACCTGGGAAGTTCGTCATCCGGGGCGGATTCGGCATTTACTACAACCGTACCGAGGAGGAATCGGCTCTGCAGACGCTGGAGACACCGCCCTTCGGGCTCAGCTCATCCGGCGCTATTGACTTCGGCGGATCGCCGGAGTTCATCAATCCCTTCGCGGATATCAACGGCGGCGGCTCGGAGGCGAACAAATTCCCCTACACATTCCCCACCAAGGGGCAGAAGATTCCGACCGCGACCTGGGCGGCGCTGGAACCGCTGGACATCAGCACCTTCGGCTCCAGCTTCCGGGCGCCATATGCCGAGAACTTCCAGCTCAGCCTGGAGCGCGAGCTTCCCGGGCGCACGGTGGTGCGCTTGAGCTATATCGGCTCGCTGGCGCGGCATAACCAGGTGACCTACGAAGGCAACGCCGAAACAGCGGCAGGCCATGCCGCCTGTCTCGCAGGTACCGAATACTCCCCATTCACGGGGGGAACCGCGAGCTGCACGGCCAATCGCAATCTGCAGAGCTATTACTTCCCCCAGAATCAAATTGTGGGGGCGGCTGACACGGCGAACATGGGCGTTGACCCGAACACGGGCGGAACCGGCATCGTGAGCGCCGGAACCGTGGGATCCTATGCGAACTCCAGCTACAACTCCTTCCAGGCCGAGGCACGCAAGTCGCTAACTCACGGGCTGCTGTTCCAGCTCAGCTATACCTATTCGCACTCCCTGGACAACGGCTCCAGCTTTGAGGATTCCGGCTTCGGCTCAAACGGCGCTCGCGGCTATAACCAGTTTGTCCCCTCTCTCAACTACGGCGACTCGCAGTACGACGCGCGCCAGCGGCTGGTTTTCTCACCTCTCTATGTGATCCCGAAATTCGCGGGGAGCGCCTTTTCGTTCCGAAATGTGGCAATCGCCGGATGGGAGGTTTCGGGCATTACCTCTTTAGCTACCGGCTTCCCGTACGACATTTCGTATGCCGGCGCCACATCTCTCTCGCTGTATTGCACGGACGACTTCAACTTCTACGCCTGCCCCGACGTGCCTAACCAGGTAGCAGCGGCGACGTTCGGCAATCCAAGGATCCGTAATAGTTCCGGGAATAGCGTGTTCATCACCAACGCCCAGGCTAAGTTTGCCCCTCCGGGCGGGGTGGCCTTCACGCCTGAAACACTGGGCAGCTTCGGCAACGTCCACCGCGATCCCTACCACGGTCCGGGCATCAACAACACCAACATGATCCTGGCCAAGAACTTCATGCTCGTTCCGGAGCGCAACATCAGCCTGCAGATGCGTATCGAAAGCGACAACGTCTTCAACCATACGCAGTTCTCAAACCCCACCTCCAGCTTTACCAGCGGCAACTTCGGCGTGATTACGTCGGCGGCAGCTGCGCGTCAAACGCAGCTGGCTGCCAAGATATACTTCTGATCAGCTGTTTCAGCCCAACCACAAGAGGTGCCCTCGGGCGCCTTTTGTGGTTTGCGGAATGCATTCATTTCACCAGGAACATGCACGCAGATCCTATCGAGCGTTGGCAGCCAGAGGCTCCGGTGCCGCCATGAATTCGATGGCCCGGATGAGGTAGCTTTTCAGGTCGCGGCGATGGACAATGGCGTCGAGAAAGCCTTTTTCCAAAAGGAATTCGGAGCGCTGAAAGCCCTCGGGCAGTTTTTGGCGGATGGTCTGCTCGATGACGCGGGGGCCGGCGAAACCGATGAGCGCGCCAGGCTCGGCAATGTTCAGGTCGCCCAGCATGGCAAAGCTGGCGGTGACGCCGCCGGTGGTGGGATCGGTGAGGACGCAGATGTAAGGCACGCGCGCGTCGGCCAACTGGGCCAGCGCGGAGGAGATCTTGGCCATCTGCATCAGGCTGGCCACGCCCTCCATCATGCGCGCTCCGCCGGAGGCGGCAACCACGACGAGGGGCATGCGGCCCAGCCGGGCACGATCGACGGCGCGAGCGATGGTTTCACCCACCACGGCGCCCATGGAACCGCCAATGAAGCCATACTCCATGGCGCTGAGCACGATCGAGTGAGGTCCCAGCTGGCCGACCGCGTTGAGGATTGCGTCGTCCAGGCCGGTCGCTTCCTGCGCGGCGCGTAGCCGCTTCTTGTAAGCCTTCACATCGGTAAAGTTGAGCGGGTCCGTCGAGCGGAGGCCGCCGTCCACCAGCTCGTAGCCGGGATCGAGAAGCAGGTCGATGCGCTGGCGGGCGCCGATCTTGAAGTGATATTGGCACTTGGGACAGACATTCAGGTTGGCATCGAGGTCAGCGTTGAAGATGGGCTGGCGGCAGCCCGGGCATTTGGTCCAGAGACCCTGGGTGCGCACTGTTCTCTCGCCGCCGCTATCACCGGGGCCGGACTCGAACTCGCCTTCGTCACGCTTAAACCAGGACATTCCAACTCACTCTCAAAACCAGATGCGGGCTTCGCAAGTTGCCGAAGAGGGCCGATCGAATCTTGCCACAAAGCGAAGGTCGCTTCAATATTCTATGCCGCGCTGAGCCAGAATGCCTTTTTGATAGGCGTGTTTGACTTCGCGCATCTCGGTGACGGTGTCTGCCAACTCGACCAGCAGCGGATGGGCGTTGCGGCCGGTCAGGATTACATGCACCATTTCCGGGCGCCCGCGCAGGGCCTCAGCCACCAGCGCGGGGTCCAGCATGCCGTAGCCGACGGCATAGTTGATCTCGTCCAGAATCACCATATCCCACTGGCCGGAATAGATGGCCGCGCGCGCTTCAGCCCACGCCGCCTCCACCAGGCGAATGTCTTCGGGGTCTGTCTCCGCGCCGCCGATTTTCACAAAGCCGCGACCCATCTGCCGAAGGATGAAGTTGGAACCGAAAGATTGGACGGCATCCAGCTCGCCATAATGCCAGGAGCCCTTGAGGAACTGAAGCATGAGCACACGCATGCCGTTGCCGACGGCGCGCAGGCCCGTGCCCATGGCGGCGGTGGTCTTGCCCTTGCCGGGGCCGGTGTTGATCAGGATCAGTCCTTGACGGGATTCGGTCATTGCAGTTGTCAGTTCTCAGTGGTCAGTTCTCAGTGATCAGTGCATGGGAATCAGCCGGTTTGCCATGGTTTCGCGCTAAAGGCTGGCACCTGCCCGCTACCGTACCGCTAACCCCTGACAACTGAGAACTGACCACTGACAACTTTCTAGTGGCCGGAGTGGTAAGGATGGCCAGTCAGAATTGTAAATGCCCGATAGAGTTGTTCGGCGGCCACCAGTCTAGCCAGGGCATGGGCCAGCGTCATGGATCCCAACGAGAGGAGCAATTGGGCGCGCCCACGAGCGGCCGCTGACCATCCGCTGGCCGGCCCGATCGCGAAGAGGATGTGCTGGGTTCCCTGGTCGCGTTGCGCGCCCAGCCAGGCAGCAAACGTCTCGGAGGTCATTTGCTGGCCCTGGCTGTCGAGCAGCACGGGCAGGATGTGCGTCCGGCCCTGCTGGCGATCGAGCCACTCAAGCAACGCTTCCTCGGTGCGGAAGGCTTCCGATTGGCAGCGCGCATAGACGGCGCACCGGTCGAGATAGATTCGAGTGAGGGCGTCGAATCCGTCTTTGGAGCTGGGCCGTACGCCGATGTGGGCAAGCGTGAGGAGCATGTGGAGGAGGATAACGCAATGGATCGGGAAGCAATAGGCGGAAGGCCTGGTAGATTCCCCAAAAATAAGAGATGACGCCCGTTTTCGGGATATGGCCGCAAAATTCTACATAATTTCATATTCTGTGCAAATCCGGGAACGGAAGCTGTTAATTGCAACCTGTTTATTATCAAGGAGAAACAATTTACTTATGCACTTCACGGAGATTGGCATCTGTCATGCACTCTTCACAGTGACAAGTTGTCCCTGGCAATTCCTGGGATGTGTTCGGCGTCGGGCAGCCTGGAAGTCATTTACGTCATATCTGCCCTTATTAGCGTATTCAATTTCTGCTCCCCTATGCGGATCGGTCTCCCCGTCAAAGCCGAAACGCCGATTCACAATACGCGGATTGAAGAAGCCCCCCAAGGAGCCTTCCCGATCCCCTAAATTTTGGAGGAATTTCGATGCGAGTTTTCCGGTTGCAACATGCGGCCCTGGCGCTCAGCTTACTGGCCGTTGCCGGTTTTGTGGTGAATACCACGGCCCCAGTAGCTCAAGCGCAAACAAACACCACAGGTGACATCGTTGGAATCGTCACCGATTCCACCGGTGCAATCGTCCCCGGCGCAGCCGTAAGCGTGACCAGCCTGGCAACCGGCGCAACCCGTTCCGTCACCAGCAGCCCCAACGGCGAATATCGCGTGTCGCAGCTCGATCCGGGACGTTATACGATCAGCGTGGTGGCTACGGGCTTTGAGAAGTCCAAGCTGACCCTAGATTTAGGCGCGGGTTCGGTTTCTTCCGGCAATGTCGCGCTGACCATCGGCAAAGCCAGCGAAACCATTGAAGTGACGGCAAGCGAGGTTCCGCTGCTGCATGTGGATGACGCTCAGCTCTCCACGACCTTTACGATGGAGCAGGTGCTGACCCTCCCGAACCCCGGAAACGATCTGACCTTCGTCGCGCAGACCGCTCCCGGCAGCGTGATGAATACGCAAGGCGGATATGGAAACTTTTCGTCGTTCGGCCTGCCCGGTACGGCAAACACCTTCACGGTGAACGGCGGCTACTATAACGATCCGTTCCTGAACGTCAACAATTCCGGCGCCACCAACCTGGCCCTCGGCAACAACGACGTGGCCGCGGTGACCGTAACCTCGAATGCCTACAACGCATCGTTCGGCGGCCTGGGCGGCGCGCAGGTGTCAGAGACTTCACGGTCGGGCGGAAACAAGTTTCACGGCAATGCCGCCTACTGGTGGAACGGCCGGCTGATGAACGCCAACGACTATTTTGACAAGCAAGCCGGCAACCCGCGCCCGTTTGACAATGTGAATCAATGGGCAGCTGCAATCGGCGGTCCCATCCGGCGCGATAAGACCTTCTTCTTCGCCAACTATGAGGGTCTGAGCGTCATTCTGCCCACCCGCGGTACCATCTACGCCCCTGACGCCCTTTACCAGACAAACACGCTGGCCAACCTGACGGCCAACGGCCTGTCCTCTGAAATTCCCGTCTACCAGAGCATCTTCAAGCTCTACACCGGCAACCCAAACTACGCTTCGGCAACCCCTGTAACATCGGACGCGGCCTCGGGTGGCTACGGGACGGTGAAGTTCAACGGCCAGGCGGGGAACTACACCCACGAGTACCTGTTCAACGGCCGCATCGATCATACCTTCAGCGACAAAGACCACCTGTTTGGGCACGCAACCGTTGACCGGGGTGTGCAGGCGACATTCACCAGCTTGCTGAACCCCCTCTATAACGCAGCCAGCCCGCAGCCTGCTTACGATGGACAGCTTGGCGAGCAGCATATCTTTTCGCCGTCGCTCTCCAATCAGTTTCTGTTTGCCACCAATTGGTATCAGGCGGTTTTTTCCAACACCAATGAGGCGGCTTCCGAGGTGATTGCCCCTTTCAGCCTTATCTTTGCAGACGGCGATCTGGGCAACAACGGCCCCAGCGCATGGCCCGGCGGCTACAACATTATCTGGCCGCAGGGGCGCGATGTCACCGGCTACCAGTTCCAGGACGACCTGAGCTGGACCAAGGGCAAGCACACCCTGAGTTTTGGCTGGACGATGCGCCGCAACGACATTACCGACTATAGCCCTCAGGAGTACACCAGCTCGCCGGAAGCGCTCGACACCAACGGCAGCTTCCAGCAGGGCTACATCGACTTGTGGTTTGAGCAGTTCCCCACCCGCAATACCCAGCCGGTGGCGCTCTATGGCATGGGCTGGTACGCCCAGGACCAGTGGAAGATTTTGCCGAACCTGACCATGACCTACGGCCTGCGCCTGGAGCATAACTCCGACCCGGTCTGCCGGACGAACTGCTTTGCGCGTCTGAGCACCGATTTTGCTTCGGCAAGTACCAGCACCACTGCGGCGTACAATTCGCTGATCGCGTCCGGCCAAAAACAAGCATTGGCGAGCTTGCAGAAGATCGGTTACGAGCCCCGCGTCGGCTTTGCGTTCCTCCCCTTCGGACCGCAAAGCAAGACCACGATCCGGGCCGGTTACGGCATGTTTGCCGATGCGTTTCCGGGTCAGGTCGCGGATATCTTTCTCAACAACGCCCCCACCAACGTTCCGTTTACGCTCTTTGGACCGGCCTTTGGCGGCAGCAATCTTGCGCTCGTCCCAATTGCTCCCGGCAGCGCTCGTTCGGTCGCGACCGCCTCTAACGCGGCCTTTGTAGCCGGCTTCGCGGCCGGTGCCAGCAATGCGACTCTTTCCTCCGTGCCTGGCTTCTCCTCGCCCAATATTTCAACGGCAGTGCAGCACATCAGCAATCCCACCTATGAAGAGTGGAGCCTTGCCATCGAGCACCAGCTCGGCAAGAACGACAGCGTGACCGCGGAGTACGTGGGCAACCACAGCTATCATGAGCCGGAGCTGAACAACAGCGTAAACGCCTGGAACAGCGGCGGCGCAACGGGTTTCCCGGAGCTATCCACCAGCGGTCCTCCGAACCCTAACTTTTCCTCTGTTACCCAGATATCGAGCGGTTCCTCTGGAAATTTTAACGGTCTGGTGATTTCCGCCCAGCACCGGTCGGGCAGCCTGAACGTTCAGGTGAACTACCAGTACAGCCACGCGCTCGACGAGATTTCCAATGGCGGCTTCGACGGATTTACCGGCAACAGCTTGGCCCCCGACAACCCCTTCAACCTGGCCGATAACTACGGCAATGCGGACTACGACACACGCCATTACGTAAGCGGCAGCTATGTCTACATGATTCCGCATTACGCAGGGCCCAAAGCGCTGGTGGATCACTGGGAGTTCTCGGGAACGGTCTTCCACAGCACCGGATTGCCTTTCTCGGTTGTCGACACGGGAACGGCCACGAACTTCACCGGCTACGGCGGTCCCCTCTACGCGAAACAAACTGCATCGATCAGCGGCCACACCCACTGCGGCGGCACTGCTGCGGCAAATGAAGTCAATCCGACGCCCTGCGCTTTTGTATCGGATTACGCTCCGTACATCGCTGCGATCCCCGCCACCAGCACGACCCCTTTCGTCCCTGCCGTCCAATCGGCAACTGACTTCGGGCAGTCGCGCCGCAACCAGCTCTCTGGCCCCAACTACACCGATAGCGACTTTGCGGTCACCAAGGGCTTTACCATGCCCCACTGGGATTCAGGCAGGGTCAGGGTGGGCGCGCAGTTCTTCAACCTCTTCAACCACCCGAACTTCGGACAGCCCCTCAATAGCGTTGCCTCTGGGTCAATTGGGCAGATCCAATCGACGGTGAACCCCCCGACCTCGATTCTCGGATCGTTCCTGGGTGGCAATGCTTCACCACGACTCGTCCAGGCGACTTTGAAGTTTGACTTCTAACTTTCGGTCAATCGGAATAACAGAAAAGGGCGGCTCCGCTAAGCGGAGCCGCCCTTTTCCTTTTGGCGCACCTATGCCTGTTTGACTCTTGCGGCTACTTGATCGCGACCGCTTTGGTGGTCGCCGCTTGCTTGATCGTGCTCTTCTTCGCGCCAGACTTGCTGGCCGGCGTCTTCCTGGCCGCCTTCTTCGGGATGATCTCAATCGCGGCTTTGGGAGCGGATGGCTTGGCGCTGGCGGGGGTCCTGGTGCGGGCGGCGCGGGTCTTGGCGGCGAGCGCGGCCTTCAACTCGGCGTCAAACTGGACCGGGGTGAGCGGGCGGGCGGACTTGCGCAGGCGCTCAATGTCGTAGAAGGCGCGGCGCTCGGCGAGGAAGACGTGGACCACAAAGTCCACGTAGTCGAGCAGAATCCATTCGCCCTGGCGGCGGCCCTCGATGGAATTGGGAGAGGCGCCGAATTCCTTCTTGAGGCGGTGCTCGACTTCGTCGGCGATGGCGACGGTCTGCCGGTTGTTGGTGGCTGAGGTCACGAGAAAGAAGTCGGAAAGGCCGGCGTCAATGGGATCGAGCTCAAGGATGCGGGTGTCTTCGCCCTTTTTGTCTAAACAGGCTGCGGCTGCGGCCTGAACCAGATTGCGGATTGGGATGCGGGTTTGCTGCTGTGCCTGCGTTGTGGTCATTCGGTAGAAATGCTCTCCAAGGTCAATCGTAGTCGCTCGGTTTGGGGTGGGGCAAGCCGGAGCCTGCTCAGACGCTCGATTGGTACAGGCCGTGGGAGCGGATGAACTCAAGCACAGTTTGGGGCAGAAGGTCTTGTTGCGCGGTGGGATTCGGGGAAGCTGCGCCGGCTTGAGGTTGAATCCGGTCGCGAATCTGGTCGCGAATCTGGGACGCGCTGATCTCTATATGAAGCCCGGGCAGAACGTATAACGGGGCGCTTTGGCCGGTGGAATTGTGCAGCCGGTAGGACTGGAGCGCTACTTTCCCGGTGGGCCTTTGCCTGTCTGCCTCGGGCGTCTGCGTGTCTGACTCGGGCACGATGGTCAAGCCTGGAGGCAACTCCGCCTGAAGGAAGGCAAGTTGTTCTTTGGCGGACTGGCCTGGCGGTGAAGCAATCGGCCGCAAAGCAAGGGGCCTTGACGCCACGATCAGGGGAGCGACAAACGGAATCTCCGCAGACCGATGCCAATGGCGCAGAGAGACAAACGAGTCGGCGCCCATGAGGCAAAACAGGACGCCGCCGGGCGGGATCTGCGCTCGCAGGGCGAGAAGGGTTTCAAGGGTGAAGTTGAGAGCGCCGGAGGGCTTTGGCGCGTCGGCCAGTGAAATTGCGAAGCCTGGTTCGCCGTCGATGGCGACGCGTGTCATGGCGAGGCGGTCTTCAAAGCTGGCGGTGGATCCGTGCGGCTTGAGCGGCTGGGCGCCGACCGGGGCGAAGAGAACAGTATCGAGATTGAGAGCCGCGCGGGCCGCGCGCGCGACAGCCAGATGACCGAGGTGGGGCGGATCAAAGCTGCCGCCGAAGAAGGCCACGCGCGGGGCGCCCGGTAGGGACTGGTGCTTCATGTGCTTATCGTACCGTGCAAAGGGGTGGAGCATGCGGGTCCTGGATACGGGCCGTGTGCGCAGGGCTCTGGTAGCATCAGGCTTAGAAGGATGCGATACCTGATTGCATTGCTGGCGCTGGCGGGCGTGGTGGTTTCCATCCTGGCGCTGCGCGTTCATTACGACACCGGTACCGAACCCTGCTCGATCAACGAGAAATGGGATTGCGGGATCGTGAATCACAGCCCGTATGCGGTGATCGCGGGTATTCCGGTGGCGTCGATCGGCATTGTGGGCTACCTTTTGCTGACTTCTATGGCGATGACACGGCAGCGAGGTTTGCTAGCCATTGCAGCGATGCTTGGGCTTGGATTCGCGCTTTATCTCACGCACATCGAGAAGTCCATTCTTCAGGTCTGGTGTCTTTATTGCGTGATTTCGCAGGGAATCATCGCGCTGCTGACGCTGCTCAGCCTGAGCTGGCTGGCGGCGGATAAACTCGCGAAGCGGCGCGCGCAGAAGCAGGCATAAATCCGGGCTGGATGCACTGTGATGCTTGACTCACGCCCCGGGGCTCATGCCGCGCTGATAAACTTGAACAGACACGATGCTCAAAGAGAAATACGCGCGCTGGATGTATGAGTGGGAGACTCGGCTGACGACGCGCGACGAAAATCGCGTGGTGCGGCCGCTGGAGTGGGGCTTCGAATGGATCGAGCCGATTCTCGAGGCGAACCAACTCAACGTGCCGGAGCTGCGGCAGGCGGGCCCGCTGGATGCCGCCGCGGCCGAGGCTGCGATGGCGCGCATCAACCAGCTCCTTATTCGCCACAGCGATGCGTTCTTTGGCTATAAACGGCCCACCGATTTCAGGCTGGAGGAGCGGCATCCGCAGCTCTATCCCACCAATGTGCGTCCGGAGACGCTGGCCCAGGATGCTGCGATGCGCCGGCGGGCTGCCGAGGGAAAGCTCGAGAAGGCGCGCTATCTGCGCTTCACCTCGCCGGAGCGGACGCTTCATCCGGAGAACGACCAGGTGAACGCGCGCTGGTATCCTGCGCCGGCGCACAAAGATCCCGCCCGGCCCAAGCAGGCCATCGTGGTGCTGCCGCAGTGGAATTCCGACGGTCTTGGACACAACGTCCTGTGCACACTGTTCAACCGCATGGGCATCTCGGCGCTGCGGCTCTCCATGCCCTACCACGACATTCGCCGGCCCGCGGAGCTGGAGCGCTCAGACTACTCGGTGAGCGCCAACATTGGACGAACGTTGTCGGCGTGCCGGCAGGCGGTGGTCGACATTCGCTGTTGCGTGGATTGGCTGGAGGAGCAGGGGTACGAGCACTTCGGCGTGCTGGGCACGAGCCTCGGCTCCTGCTACGCATTTTTGGCCAGCACGCACGACCCGCGGATCCGTGTGAACGCCTTCAACCACGCTTCGACGGCCTTTGGCGATGTGACCTGGGCCGGGCAGAGCACGCGCCACGTGAAGCACGCGCTGGAGCAGGCCGGACTTACGCAGGATCGCGTGCGGGCCTTGTGGTCGGCGGTGAGCCCGTGCAGCTATTACGCCAAGTTTGCCAGTGCGGAAGCCGGCGGCCCTGGGAAAAAAGTGCTGATGGTGTATGCCGATTACGACTTGACCTTTCCCAAAGAATATTCGTTGCAGGTGGTGGAGGCATTCAAGCAGCATGGCCTGGACTTTGAGCGGCGCGTGCTGCCGTGCGGCCATTACACCACCGGCGAGACGCCCTACAAATACATCGACGGCTGGTATCTGGGCTGGTTCGTCTATCGGGCGTACAAGGCGCTGCGCAAGGAAAAGGCCGATGCGTTGGACGCGGCTACGCTTCATTCGCGCGAGGCGGAAGAGGAAGTTCTTTCGCGCTAGCGCGCCACGCTCAAATTGAGACGGAGCAGCTTGGCGGGGTCGAGATACGCGCCCTGCCAGCGGACGGCCCAATGCAGGTGCGGACCGGTGACGCGGCCGGTTGCGCCGCTGAGGCCGAGGCGGTCGCCAATGGCCACGCGCTGGCCCTCATGCACGTCGATGCGGCTGAAGTGCATGGAGAGCGTGAACAGGCCCAGGCCGTGGTCGATGATCACGCAATTTCCTTCGTAGTAGAGCGGCCGGGCGAGCACCACGATTCCGCTGTTGGCGGCATGCACCGGCGTGCCCGTTGCCGCTCGAAAATCCATCCCTTTGTGAATGCTGGCCAGCTTGCCGTTGAACATGCGGCGGACGCCGAAGCTGTCCGTGGGCCGTGCTGCGACCGGAGCGCGAAAGCTGGCGGTCCACAGCGGCTCAGGGGCGCTTGCCGCATAAACCTTGGCTTTGAGCTCGATTTCTGACGCAATCTGCTTGAGCGCTTCCGGATCCGGCTCTACAAATTTTGGCGACACGGTGAGCGAGCCGGTGCGGTAATGGGCGGGATGGATCTCGACTATGCGAGTCAAGTCGCGGAGGCTGCCGTCGGTGAGGTGCACGGTAATCTTCAACTGCGAAGGTCCCGCGGGCGCTTCGACATCTACGCCGGCAAGAGCGAACCACGCGAGCTGGCCGTGTCCGCGGAAGAAATCGACTTTGCGGCCGAGCCAGTCGCCGTCCACGGCTGCAGTGTCGGCAGCGTCCACGCGGATCAGCTCCGGCGAACCTGCCTCGACCAGGGCTGGAGTGACGGTGAGCGAGGGAGGCTGCGCGCATATCTGCCTTGGCGCGAGGGCGAGTAGGAAAACAAGAACAAGTGGCCAACAGGACAAGCGCAGGCCGGACAAGAACGAACCGCGGAATCGCATCCAGCTTAGGATAGCGGAGGAAGCAGACCCACGCCGCCGGATCCCTGCGAACTTTTCAAGCGGGAAATCCACGATTGATTCCGGCTGTCGGTGGTGGGTCATTTTGAATCCAAGGGCTCGGTGCAGCTCCGAATGTTATTTCAATGGAACAAGGTTATTCATGGCGAGCACACTCAACGATGAGAACGCAGCGAGGATCATTAGTAAGCTTCCAAGCCGTCTAGTAGACGCCAGTTGTTTCGGGGAATCGAACTCGTGAAGCTTCTTGTGAGAGAGACGCGCATTCATTTTGGCCCACGCCTGTGGACAACGAAACATCAGAAAACCCAATGCACCCATCAGCATGTCTCCGACGAATACGACAATATAGGCAGCTCTCATAACGCACCCATCTTCTCACGGCGCGCAGATGAGGCCGCAATCTGACCCACTACCCGGCTGTCAAAGGGGGCCCGGAAGGGTCTAGAATTCTTGTATGACCGATCGCATGTCTCTCACTCTCGCCCAGTCCGATCCGGATGTGGCCGCCGCCCTTGAACAGGAAACTCTCCGCCAGCACGAGGGGCTGGAGATGATTGCCAGCGAAAACTTCGTCTCCGAGGCGGTGCTGGAGGCGGCGGGCTCGATTTTTACCAACAAATATGCCGAAGGCTATCCTGGGCGGCGCTACTATGGCGGCTGCGAGTATGCCGATGTGGTGGAGAACCTGGCGCGCGACCGGGCCAAGCAGATTTTCGGCTCGGCTCATGTGAACGTGCAGCCGCACTCCGGATCGCAGGCCAACGCGTCGGCCTACGCGGCCGTGTTGCAGACGGGCGATACGATTCTGGGCCTGGACCTGGCGCACGGCGGTCACTTGACGCACGGACACAGACTCAGCTTCAGCGGCAAGCTTTACAGGCCGACGTTTTATCAGGTGCGGCGCGACACGGAGCTGATCGACTACGACGAGCTGGAGGCGATTGCGGAGCGCGAACGGCCCAAGGCCATCATTGGCGGCGGCAGCGCCTATCCGCGGTTGTGGGACTTTGCGCGCATGCGGCAGATTGCGGACAAGGTGGGCGCGGTTTATATCTTCGACATGGCGCACATCGCAGGCCTTGTGGCCGGGGGCGTGCATCCCTCGCCGGTGCCGCATGCGCACATTACTACCACCACGACGCACAAGACGCTGCGCGGACCGCGCGCGGGCATGATTCTGTGCGGGCAGGAACTGGCAGCCGCGGTGGACAAGGCGGTGTTTCCGGGCCAGCAAGGCGGCCCGCTGGTGCATATTGTGGCCGCCAAAGCGGTGGCGTTGGCCGAGGCGCTGCGGCCAGAGTTCAAAACCTATGCCGCGCAGATTGTGGCCAACGCTAAGGCGCTCGCCTTGAGCCTGAAGGAAGCGGGCTTCCGCATTGTCTCCGGCGGCACGGATAATCACCTGATGCTGGTGGACGTATTTGAAAAGGGGATTCTGGGCTCAGAGGCCGAGGTCGCGCTGGGCAAGGCGGGAATCACGGTGAACAAAAATGCGATTCCCTATGACACGAATCCGCCGCTGAAGCCGTCGGGTATTCGGGTGGGCACGCCGGCCATGACAACGCGCGGCATGAAGGAACCGGAGATGCGGCGGATTGCCGCATGGATTACCAAGGCTCTTGAGTTACGCAACGACGACGCGGCCCTGGAGCGCATTCGCCGCGAGGTTGCTGAGTTGGCTAACCAGTTTCCGCTGTATGCATGGCGGCGCGCACCGATTGCGGTGAGCGTTTAGAAGTGCGCCAGGGCGGCTCTAGAGCGGAACCAGGGTTACTGTGTCCTGTTGAGGTTTGTGGAGGGTCGCCGCTCCCTCCACCCCAGCGACGAAGACCTATCGCTGGGGGCCCCGGCCTGATGGTCGCGTCAACTTGAATGCGGTGGTTTCGGGATACATCATCCCTGGTTCCGCTGTAGTCGCGGGCTTTTCGCGCGATTCTCCGCAAAGGCTTCAACGGTGAAATGACAACTCTTCGCAGACAGGTATAAGCTTTAGCCCAATCCGGAGGGGTCAATGTTCTCACGTGCCGGCCTCGTTCGACTCGCATTGCTTGTTTGCATCGCGCCCGCACAACTTATCCCTCAGACCCCCGCGCCCGCCACGCAAGTGCCAGTTCCGACAATCAAGTCCGAAACCAGAGCCGTCGTGATCGACGTTCTTGTGACAAACGGCAGCAACGAGCCGGTAGCCGGTCTGCGCAAGCAGGATTTCGAAGTCAACGAGGACGGCCATCCCCAGTCTGTTGTCTTCTTTGAAGAGCACAAACCGCAAACTGCAAAACCGGCAGAACTCGTCTCGATGCCGCCGAATGTCTTCACCAACGTTCCGTCAGTTCCGCCAACAGATACCAGCAACATCCTGCTGCTGGATGGGCTCAACACGCCCCGCGAAGAGCAGAGCTTCGTCCGCGAACAGGTCATCAAATTCGTAAGTTCCATGCCCGCCGGAACGCCGCTGGCCGTCTTTACCCTCGCGTCAAAACTGCAAATGGTCCAGGGTTTTACTACCGATCGCACAACGCTGCTGGCATCCTTGCAGGACAAGAAGCATGGCCTCTGGCCCGAGACCACCGAGGTCTCGCGTACGCCGCAAGACGACGCGGACGACCAGCACCATCTTGCTTTGATGGCCGTGATGCAGCACTCCGCTTCAGATATCGCAGCGACAGACCGTCTCCAGGAGAACTTCAAATCTTACGAAGGCGACCAACGAGTCGAAATGACCGCCGAGGCACTTCAGAATCTCTCCCGCTACCTGGCCCGGATTCCCGGGCGCAAGAATCTGTTCTGGTTCGCCAGCCGATTTCCAATCTCCTTCTTCCCTGTCGCGGGCAGCAAGACAGAAGTTCAGGTTGCGCAATCGGCGAGTGGACTCAATCCACATTCAGGGACCGCCTCGCAACCCACCCCGCGACCCAAAGAATCCGCGCAGGAGGCCCAACAGAGCGGCCTGCTGAAGGAGACCGCCGACCTGCTTACCGTTTCGCGTATCGCCATCTATCCCGTGGGCGCTCGCGGAGTCGAGACGACGATATCAGCAGACGCTCAGGAGGATAATCCAGGGATCGCCGGCGCAGGTTTGGCGCGGGAGCGCGGTGAAATCGGGAGCAACTATGGCGTGATGGCCGCGCTGGCATCGGAAACCGGCGGCCAGGTCATTCAGAATTCCAACGACTTGAGCGGCGCCGTAGCCCACGCGATCCAGAACGGCGCCCGCTATTACACGCTCAGTTACACACCCGCCAACCACACCATGGACGGCAAGTTCCGAAGCATCCAAATCAAACTCGCCGGCGGCCAATTCAAGCTTTCCTATCGCCAAGGCTACTATGCCTTCGATTCAACCGCCCCGCAGCCCAAGGTAAAGCCCGGCCTCAAAACCGTCTCCATCGCCAGCGCAGAAACCAACTCCAACCCGCTGCAACCCCTGATGGAACGCGGCGCGCCCAGCTCCACGCAGATTCTCTACGCCGTGCGCGTCGAACGCGCCAACCCCCAACCCGCCGCCAATGCCGAACGCGCGGGAGCCAATGCCAAGCTCGTTAAACCATACACGCGCTACACGGTCGACTTCCTGATCCAATCGAAAGACCTTCATCTCGAAGCCGCATCCGATGGCAACCGCCGCGGCGAGGTCCAGGTGGAACTGCTCGCCTACGATCGCAACGGCAAGGCCCTCAACTGGACCGGCAACACAGCCAACTTCAACCTGAAACCGGCAACCTTCGCCTCGATTGAAAAGTCCGGCCTGCGCGCCCACATGGAGATCGACATACCCCAAGGCGAAGCCTGGCTTGCAACCGGCGTCTACGACTGGAACACAGGCAAAGCCGGCACCCTCGAAATTCCACTCAATTCACTCAAGACAGTAATGGCAGAATCTGTCACAAAGTAGGCTAACTCGGCGAGCAGCCTACAGTTGTTTTGACACTCGTCCCAAACCTAACCATCAAGATGGTCGCCCTTCTCCCGTTGTGCATCAAGTCTATATTTGCCCAATTTTGATACAGCAACAAAAGGTCAGAAACTCAGTGGCGAGAATCCTAGGTCAGAGGGGCATCTGAGGGAACTGCGATAAATTAATGCGCAACAACTTGCGCAGCGGCCCCGTGTTCGATCTATTGTTATGAGTGATAGCCCACAAAGCCGATAAGAACAGCATAGGATCGCTTTTTCGTTGTGGGCGTCAGGAGGTAACCATGAAAGCCAGTTATCTAGCATGTGCCGCATGGCTCGTTCTTGCGGTTCCAGCGTTTGCACGGCAACACGACGCGAAGCAACAGGGCGCGAATAATGGAGCGCACCAGGTGCATCAAGCGCCTCCGGTGCGCGGGCCCAAGGCCTACACCGGCGTACCGAAGGCGGGCGGTACAAACCGTAACTATAGCGACAAGGAAGGCCACCCCAATGCGCCCCACGTGGATGGGAAAACCTGGGTTGGCCACGACACGGGCCGCGACGATGCGAATTACCATCTGGACCATCCCTTTGCCCATGGGCGGTTCACGGGCGGTTTCGGCCGCGATCATGTTTGGCACCTTAGCGGCGGCGGGCCGGGCCGTTTCTGGTTCAACGGATGGTACTGGGACGTGGCGCCCTTTGATGTCGCCTTTTGCAATGGATGGGATTGGAACTCCGACGACATTGTGATCTATGACGACCCGGACCACATCGGCTGGTACCTGGCCTATAACGTGCGGCTCGGCACCTATGTGCATGTGGAGTATCTGGGAACGTAGGCCGGCATCAGCGGGTTTGGTTGAAAGCTTAAATGGGGATGGGCCGCTGGTCCTGTCCCCGTTTGTTTTTGTATTCGTATCGGCTCACAGGGGCAGGCATGTACACGCCCTACCGCAAGGCGATAAGATTGTCAGTCCGTCCGGAGCAACCGGCTGCGCAGGATGAAATGCGGCCCTGGTGCAATCCGATTCCCCATCGATGAGGTTCCGCGATGAAACATCCGCACGTCCGCCTGTTCGCACGCGTCAATGAGTTTTTTCTCCGCAAGATCGTCTGGTCCGGATTGATAGTTGCGTTCGCCGCTGTCACGGCCGCCTGGGCCGCGCCTGATTCGGCGCCCCCCGCTGCGACTGGCTCTGCGCCCATGGTGCTGACCGGAGCAGACCGGCGGCCGGCCACATCTCTCAATGGAGACTGGGCGGCGATTGTCGATCCCTATTTCTCGGGGCTTTTCAGCTTTCATCACGTGGAAAAAAAGAACGGCTGGTTTCTGAATCAGAAGGCCAAGCCGGACGATCCGTTCCCGACCGAGTACAACTTTGCTACCGCGACGAAGCTGAAAGTGCCGGGCGACTGGAACACGCAGCGAGAATCGCTGTTCTATTACGAGGGGCCCATCTGGTACGAGCGCGATTTTACTTATCAAGCGAAGGAGCATACGCGCGTGTTTCTGCATGTGGGCGCAGCCAATTATCATTCATGGTTTTGGGTCAACGGGCAGAGAATTTGCGAACACGAGGGCGGATTCACAGCGATCAATTGCGATGTAACTTCAGCCCTTCACCCAGGTGCGAACTTTGTGGTGGTGGCGGTGGATAACTCCCGCCTTGAAGATGGGGTTCCCGGGCGGGAGACGGACTGGTGGAACTACGGCGGCCTCACGCGCGAGGTTTCGCTCATTGAGGTACCGGAGACATTTATCGATCAGTACGATTTGCACCTGAGCCGCGGCGAGGGCTCTGCGATTGAAGGCTGGGTGCATGTTGCGGGCAGCAAATCAGGCGACAAGGTTGACGTGGAGATTCCGGAGTTAGGCGCAAAGACAAGCGCGCCAACAGACGACAATGGGCGAGCGGCGATTCGCGTCAACGTGCAGGGATTGGAGCGATGGTCGCCGGAGAAACCGAAGCTTTACAAAGTGATGGTGCGCGCCGGCGGAGATTCCATCGACGAGCTGATGGGCTTCCGGACCATCGAAGTGAAAGGCACAGAAATTCTGTTGAACGGGAAGCCGATTTTTCTGCGCGGCGTCTCCATCCATGCCGAGGCGCCGTATCGGACCGGGCGCGCTTACTCCAACAAGGATGCGGAAACGCTGCTGGGCTGGGCCAAGGAACTGGGTTGTAACTTCGTCCGGCTGGCGCACTATCCTCACGATGAAACCATGTTGCGCGCAGCGGACCGAATGGGGTTGCTTGTATGGTCGGAGAATCCGGTTTATTGGGCATTGGAGTTCGATAATCCCAAGGTGCTTGCCAAGGCCGAGCAACAGTTGGATGAGGAGATCGGAACCTCGCGGAATCACGCGGCTATCATTCTGTGGTCGATGGCCAATGAAACACCCAACACCGAGGCGCGGACGCAATTTATTGAAACGCTCGCGAGCCGGGCGCGCGAGCTGGACTCGACGCGGCTGATTACCGCGGCGCTGCTGGTGCGGGGCGAAGGACACACCAAGATTATTGACGATCCGCTGGGCAAGGCATTGGATGTAATCGGCTTCAACGAATATATCGGCTGGTATGAAGGGCATCCTGAAACCGCCGATGGGACCGATTGGCGCATCGCCTATGAGAAACCCTTGATTGTGAGCGAATTTGGCGGCGACGCCAAAGCCGGACTGCATGGCGGCGAAAACGAACGCTGGACTGAGGAATACCAAGCCAATCTCTTCCGCCATCAACTGGCAATGCTCAACCGGATTCCGCAACTTAGAGGAATGAGCCCGTGGGTTCTGATGGATTTTCGCTCGCCTAACCGGCCTTTGATGGGCATTCAAGACGAGTTCAATCGCAAGGGACTTATCTCGGATCAGGGACAAAAAAAGGCGGCGTTCTTTGTTTTGCAGAAAGCTTATGAGGAGAAAACGGTGGGTAAGGCGGAATAAAAGGTTCTGAATAGGAGTTCGCGAGAGTAGACAGATAATTCCGCTGAATTATGTGCACAATCCAAATTCTGAGTTATGCTTGACTTATGTCTATTGATTCCATCCTTGCTCAAATTGACGCGGAGATCGCGACGCTTACACATGCCCGCTCCCTGCTTGCCAGCACCGGAAAGGTCACCCCCAAGATCACTAAGCGCAAATCCAAGAAGGCCAAGGCCAAGGGGAAGGCAAGAAAGAAGCGCGTGTTGAGCCCCGAAGCGCGCAAACGGATTGCCGACGCGCAGCGGAAGCGTTGGGCTGCACAAAAAGCCAAGTCCTAAAGAGCAAGAGTGCGCTAAAGTCCGGCCAACTCACTTCCGAACCCATCGGAAGCAGCCTGTGTGTCGTCAGCGGTGTCAAGAAAAGGGAATATCATGCCGCATCCGTGCGAGGATGCCGGCAAACAGGCGGATTGCAGTAGAAAATCAACGCGCGGCAGGGCGTTACCAGGCCTCAACGGCAAGTACAGTCGGCGGACCGGGGTGGCCTTCGATCACCTGCGTCTCAATCACCGCCTCGATATTCATTTGTTCCCAGTTAGGCGGGGCCTTGGCCAGCAGTAAATCGAGATAGACGGGGTTATATAGAATTTCGCCCGCGGCTTCAGTGCCCTCTTCAGAGATGCCGGCGGCAATAATTACTGGTTGGCCGGTGGTGCTGTCGTGAATCCGGGCGACAATCGCATAGTCACGGGAGAGCTTTTGATAGGGCAGGTCCCATGCGGTGGCCCAGGTGGTTTCCTTCTGACTTTTGCGATCGACAATCAGGGCAACTCCATTTTTGGACTCAAATCCGAAGCGGAGCTTCTGTGTTACACGCAGGGTCCAGATGTTGTCGAAGGCGCCGATCAGCACGATGGGGCCTTCGCGAAGCTGGGCGAAACTGGCATCGGAGGCCGCAACCACGCGGAAAGCCTTGTGGCGCGTTTCCAGAGTGGCGGCGGTGCGGGTAAGGGTAACGACGTCGGCCATTGCGAAGAGACCGGACTGATGGAGGCGGAAGTAGAGCGGTTCCGGCTTGGTGCCGGGTGGCGGAGTCTCTAAGGAATTAATCGAGCCCGCATCAAGATTCTTGGCCGGCTCGCCAAGACAGTAGGTGGCGGTGGCGGAGCCGGCCGTGATCGGCGCCCAAAAGCGGTCGATGGGAGAGGAAGCCGGCGGCTGATCGTCGCGGTACCGCAGCCCGATGCCAAGCCCGGCAGCGCAGGCCACGATGACCAGCGCCGCAACCAACAGCCAACGAAAGTCCCAGCCGGAACGCGGCGGCTCAGCGGAAGGCGCAAGGGCGGTGGTTTGCAGACCCTGATCCAGGGCGGCCACCGGCAATTCCGGCTCCGCGCCGGACTCAGCATAATGAAAGACGGGAACATAGGAACCGCTGGGGAGTTCGATCACCAGCTCCTGGTCGTGGGCAGAATCGTAATAGTACTGCATCAGCCGCTTGCGTACTTCGCCGGCTGTGATACGGACCACCGGATCGGCGTTGGCATCGTAGGTAGGTATCCGGCCAAAGACCTCAATGCCAATGCTGCGCTCCTTGAGGTCGGCGGCATTGCCTTTGAGCGACTGATCGACGGCGTAAGCGAGCAACGCCGGATAGCGTTTGCTGTTGGAAAAAAGCGGATGGGCCAGCAGCCGGTCCAACTGCTCCCGAATCGCCGCAACATCAGCGGCAGAGTAAGGCTGCAGTACTTCCGGCGCGGATTTCGGCCCCAGGGGCATTGCCTGCTCCTTCCTGATCGTTCAACCCTGCAGCCCACCGAGGGCGCCGCCATTGCGGAGCAAGACATCGCAAACCATGCCGAAGCTCATGGACCCAGCAAAGCGGGGCGCCAAGGTTGCAAGCGCCCTATCAAGCTGGACCGGCTAGGGCCGGAAATCGAGGTCCCGAATGCGGCAAGTGCAGAGCAATCAGAGCAATGAAACCAACTGCATTGCGTATAATACGTCCCCGCAATGCGCTTGTCCATACTGGATTAAATCGGCGCAGAATAAAGATTTAGCTTCAGATTAAAACGATGGTACCCGATGGAACCTGCCGTATGCACCAACCAGCCGCTATATTCGAATTCGGTCCAGAGAATGAGCCTAGAGCAGATCCCTGTGAAGCGGAGCGATTCGTCCTCAGGAGTGAAAGCTGGACAGCCCATTTTCTTGTGATTGCGGCTCCTCGCCCCTCCGGTCGGCCAGACCTGGAATTCATCCAGGCAAGGTTATCCGGGGGGCGCTTTTTTTGAGCCGGCGCTCCGGCTGCCTAGGGCCTGTTAACACTACCTGGGCGGATGGCGACGGGAGCCAATTTTGCACAGTTCGAGGAATGAGGAGCGACGCATACCGGGCGTCTGCGAGCGACAATTGACGACGAAATGGGGAAAATTGGCCCCGTCCCTTCGGGTTGCGGCGAAAATCCGGCCATACTTCATTCTCGTCCTCGACGGTGGACCCGCCACAGCCTTCGGCCTCGGCTTCGTCTGGCCGGATTT
>Ga0182024_10000554_pt1 | contig 96742 bp, 82 predicted proteins | sample P32metaG_FD_120480 | JGI IMG/M metagenome (GOLD analysis project Ga0182024, IMG submission 120480) | Permafrost microbial communities from Stordalen Mire, Sweden - P3-2 metaG (Illumina Assembly) | ecosystem: Environmental > Terrestrial > Soil > Wetlands > Permafrost | place: Sweden: Stordalen... | reverse complement strand
GCGAATATCAGAGTGATCAACCGTCGCGAAAACCATCTCGACCGCGACTTGCGCTGCCTCCTACGAGAGAAAAGAAGGAAGAAGAAAACCGTTGCCCCTAGTTGACAGGTCATTACATATCAGTACTTCCGCTTGAATTCCCGGTCAGCAGAGATGGAGATAAAGGGGAATTCTTGGACGCAAATGCGCAAGAAATTTGAATGAGTCCGGTTAGCACGATCTTGCCTATTTTATTAGGAGCCTGTAATCAAAGACTTATCGAGATCGGGGGACGCTGAAGGTATGGCCAGAAACTTGCCACAACTTCTGTGGTTGTATCCGTGACGAGGATGGTCCGGGTCACGTCCCTTCCCGTTCCAAAGCTTCTAACGGGGCTCCCGCCTTAGACGGTGCTAGAAGTTACAGGTGTTCGGTTTCTTCTGCAGTGCAAAGTGCGGGCCCACTTCGATTAAGGGGAAAATATGAGATTGCGTGCGCTTTCTATTCTCGTTCTAGTCTTCGTTCTGCCGTTTTTAGCCGTCAGTGCCAGTGCCGACACCGTCCTTGGACCTGATTTGAGTACTTTTGCGGTCCTGGGTGGCACGCCGGTGGTAAGCTTCGCGGCGGGCAACGACACCATTACCGGGAATGTCGGTGTCTTTCCAGCTGCTTCGATCACCGTAGCTAGCCCTCTCACCTTCACCCTAACTGGTACAGAACATGCCGGCGATGCGACCGCGCAGACGGCTCAGGCTGGACTCACGAATGCGTTGACCGTTCTAGGAGGCTTGGCGTCGGTCGGTAGCTCGCAGAGTAACCTGAATGCTGTTAGCCTCAATCCGGGTGTCTATAATATTGGGGCGGCTGATTTGACGGGAACTCTCACTCTCTCAAACACTCTTAACATCACCCATCCAAGCTGGGTTTTCATAGGGAGTTCGCTGACGTCCTCGGGGGTAGTTGCGATGGCGCCTGGCCTTTTCGACGCCGCCAACGCTGGCGTGTATTGGGATATCGGCAGCTCCGCGACCCTCTCTGGCGTGATGTTAGGAAATGTTCTCGCGAGCACCAGCATTACTACCACTGGCGTAACAGATTGCGGTAGGCTCTTGGCGTCAACTGGTGATGTGACCTTTGCCGGCAACAACACCATCTCCAACACCTGCTCGGCCAGCACCAGCGGTTTGAGCGGCGGCCTTACGGTTACATCGGGTGGAGGCGGCACGGTGGTGGTCAGCGGAGGCGGAGTCCCACCCAGTTCGGTTAATGTTCCGGAGCCCGGCACGTTTGCGTTGCTCTCATTCGGACTGCTCGCAATGGTTTTTCTGACCTTCTGCAGTCCGCGCGCAAGTTTGCTACGGGTGTCCGCATAATACCGGAAGAAGGCTAACTCCTGGTTGTCACGTTGCCGGACAAGTCCCGCGGTTGCCCTTTTCGTTTGAGATAACGGGGTAAGATAGCTGGTTCAGTCGGCTGCGGACCCTAGGCCAAGCTTGTCGGCGGTCCGGGAATGGTTTTTGGAGGAGGCCAGAGCCGCGCGGTAAATCGTCCCTTCACCAACACCCAACCGTTCGGCTATCTTCGCCCACGAGAGCCCTTCTCCGCGCAACACGTCAATCCTGTGCAGGTCCGGATAGACGCGTGGGCGGCCAAGCTTCTTTCCTTTCGCGCGCGCGTTACGCAATCCAGCTTTGACGCGCTCCACAATCAAGCTGCGCTCCAATTCGGCGACCGCGCCGAGAACGGAGAAGACCAATTTGCCGGCGGGTGTGTGGTGTTGAGTTGCTCGGAGAAAGAAACGAACTCGATGCCCTGGACCTTGAAACTTTCGAGAGCCCTGAGCAGATGGCTCACCGATCGTGCGAAGCGATCGAACTTCCAAACCACAACGGCATCGAACCGCCGGCGGTGCGCGTCGGCCATCAGGCGGTCGAGCTACAGGCGAAGCTACGTAACATACGAACACTGGTTGAGACTCGAATGAAGGAACTTCGCGGCATCTTAAATTCTGACACCGCCCAAGTGCGTGCCGAATTCGCTAAGCATGTCGATAAAATCACGATGACTCCGAGCGGCGATCATTACGTGGCCTCAGGAACTTGGCAATTGCTAGGGCGTGGCAGTATCGGTGGTGCCGGGGGCCAGAATCGAACTGGCTACGCCCGCCTTTTCAGGGCGGCGCTCTACCACTGAGCTACCCCGGCACTGAACAAATTCTAGAGACGCACAGTGTGCGTGTCAAATTTTCCAGCAAATTAATTATTCTTGCGCGGACTCGTCGAATTCGCGCATCCAGTTTCGATTCTTCAAGACTTCGCGCGGTTTGGTGCCTTCTGGGGGGCCCACGATGCCGTCTTTTTCCATGAGATCGATCAATCGCGCGGCGCGGCCGTAGCCGATGCGCAAGCGGCGCTGCAGTGTTGACGTTGATGCGCGGCCGGCGTCGCACACTACCCGGATGGCGTCCTGATAGAGATTGTCGTCGACATCGTCCGCGGCCGCCGCGCCGCCGACTGATTCGGCGTCGTCGCCAGTCTCGACTTTGCCATTCTCGTCTTTTGGTGCTTCCAAAAGCTGCTCGTTATATTTAGCCTGGGCCTGCTGCCGCCAGAAATCGCAAACGGACACAATTTCATCTTCGCTGACCAGCGGACCGTGAATGCGATGCAGTCGCGCCGAGCCTGCCGGCAGATACAGCATGTCGCCTTTGCCCAACAGCGATTCGGATCCGTTGGCGTCGAGAATGGTGCGGGAATCGACCTTGCTGGCCACGCGGAAAGATATGCGAGCAGGGAAGTTCGCTTTAATGAGTCCAGTGATCACGTCCACTGACGGTCGTTGCGTCGCCAGAATTAAATGGATACCCACCGCACGAGCCATTTGTGCCAGCCGGGTGATGGACTCTTCCACGTTGTTGGTGTCCACCATCATCAAATCGGCCAACTCGTCGATGACAATCACCAGGTAGGGAAGCGGCTTGTGTTCACTTTCCTCGACATTATCGAAAAGCGAGAGCGATTGCTGCTTTTGGAAGGTGCGGTTGTACTGGTCGATGTTGCGTACGCCGCGCTGGGCGAGCAATTTCAGCCGGTTTTCCATTTCGCGCGTGGCGTTGCGAAGCACGTTGGAAGCAATTTTGGGATCGGTGACCACCGGCGCGATCAAGTGCGGAATATTTTCGTACAGATTTAATTCCAGCCGCTTGGGATCGACCAGCACCATTTTTACGTCATCAGGACTGGCCTTGTACAAAATAGACATCATCAGCGAGTTGATGAACACACTTTTGCCCGTGCCCGTCGAGCCGGCGATCAGCAAATGCGGCATGGCCGCCAGGTCGGTCACGCGAATTCTTCCGTGCAGATCGCGTCCCATGGCCAGGGTGAGTTTGCTCGTGGAATTGATGAATTCCGGCGCTTCGATAATTTCGCGCAGGGCGATGGTCTGGCGAGTCAGGTTCGGCACTTCTATGCCGATGGTGGATTTGCCCGGGATGCGCTCGATCAAGATCGATTCGGCTTGCAGGGCCAGGCATAAATCCTCGGTCAGCCCAATGATGCGGCTGTATTTGATCCCGGCTTCAGGTTTGAATTCGAAGGTTGTAACTACTGGACCGGGATTGATTTGGGTTACGCGTCCCTGTACATCAAACTCCTGGCACTTTTCTTCAATCGCGCGAGCCCGCTCTTTCAATTCTGTTTCGTCAAGTTTTTGACTGCGCTCGCCTTCGCGCAACAAAGAAACGGATGGCAATTTGTAACTGGTATTTCCTTTAGCAATCTTCGGCTCGGCCGCAGCTTTTCTCACTGCGGGCTTTTCGGTCTCGCGGTCGACTACAAAAATCGGCGCCTTGTGGCCTCGGTCCCTTTCTTTTTCTGCGCGCTCCTCATCGCGTTCTTCCTGCTTCGATTTGAAAACGTCGCTCTCGTCTTCCAGTTCTATAGTTCGGGAATTTTCACTTAAGGCTGTATTGGTACCGACCGCCTGTGTGGGCACCGGCCTTCGTCCCGAAAGCCGCGTTTCGGCCAGCCGCTTGCGCAGCCGCTCCTGCTCCCGAGTTCCTCGCCATGCGTGCCAGCGAGCCGCCACTTTTTGCAGAATGCCCAGTTTTTCGACCGCGCCGATCGGGCCTTTCGGCCCGCTGGCCCAGGCGTGCGCGCCAGAGAAAGAAAATCTGGTGGTCATGAACAACGCTGTGAGTAATAACGCAACCGCCACCACGTTTGCACCGATAGGATTGAAACCAGTGCGCAAGCCGCCCGACACCAACGAACCCAGCATTCCGCCCGGCGGCACGGTGCCGCGGACATCCGGGAAATGCCATAGCGTCAGCAGCGACGGCAGCGCGAGCAACAAAAGCGCGTAGCCTATCAGCGTGGCAACTTGCGAATTGATGGGGCGATTTTTCAGCCAACGCCAGCCAAGGACCGCCAGCGCCATTGGCAGAAGAAACGCCGCGAAGCCGAACACCTGAAATAACAGGTCCGCACCATACGCGCCCGCGGGTCCTATCCAGTTATTGGTGGTGGCGGAATCCGGACCGTTGGCGCTCACATTCCAGGCCGCATCGCGGGGGGAATAGGAAATCAAAGCGAGCGCCGCCAGAATAGCCACGGTGACGCACAAAAAACCGATCAGCTCATTGAGCCGTTTATTTTCAGTAGGAGTCAGAAGGCGCAAGTATTTCACCTCAGCATTTTTGGGGAAGGCTGAGTGACGCAACGGGGCGTTGGCGCTATCGCGCACCCGCTCGGAGGAACAGGAACTGCAAGATGATATCAAACGTGGGCACGACGACAACCACTTTTATGGGGATTGTTTCTTTGAAGCGTTCTTGGCAGGTAAATCCAAAATCAAAGCTGACCGATCACCCTCAACGTCTTTATCTCGCTTGATTTTGCTGTCGGCCCAGAAGCAAACGATTTAATGCCGTTGGCTTCGTTGTCAAAAATCTCGAATACTTTATTCAGAGAGGTCACTTGCAGCAGCATCGTTACGTGTTTGCTCAAATTCACCAATTTCAGCTGCCCACCGATTTTGGACAATTGCACGTGGCCGCGCACCATTTCCCCGATCCCGGAACTATCGACGAAATCGACTTCTTTCATATTCAGCAGGACGCTTTTTATGCCGCGATTCCCGAGGTCAGCTAAAATGTCGCGGAACTCTTTGCTGCTAGCTACAAAATCAATTTTCCCCCGGAGGTCTACGATGGTCACTCCTTCTACCTGCCGGGTGGAGCTTTCTCCTTTCAGGGCCGGCACTGCAACCGTTACCGCATGAGTCTGCTTGCCAAGTCCCAGGCGATCCAGAATCGCAGTGGCTTCCGCGGCTACATCGTGAAACTTGGTCTGTACGATGACGATAGACCGGCCGTGTTTCAGTACATCGATAAAAAAAGCGGAGTCTATGGCTGACTGCTCCGGCGCAGTCAGCTTAAAGCGCGACGCTTCCAGCGAACGCTGCACCGCGCTTGCGCCGACTTTTGAACCCCAATAATGGAGCAGTGCTGCCGCGCCCAGGCCAATTGCATACACCTGGCCGAACCCGGGAACCATTGCCAAGGCGGATCCGATTTGGCCGGCCGTGAATTGCACCGCGCCTCCCATAACGGCGCCGACATAAGCGCCAATCTCCTCGGTGAAAGTCATGGCTTCGTTCTTCGAGCCGGTCAAAAATATAATGGCCTGCCCAGGGATTTGATTCTCTCGCAGGTCCTTCACCGCCTGCTCAGCGCGTTCCGTCGAATCAAAGACCCCTATGGCTATTTCCACGGTACTCTCCCCGCTTAACTCAACGCACGGCTTGGCATCTTAGCAAATCGTAAACAAGGCTAAAGCGTGCGGCGGCTTCCTCAACGGGATTATGGGAAGTTTCGAACGAAGACGGAAATGGTCTCACACCGAACATTAGCTGGCAGGGATGCCTGAGCGCTAAATTCCTAGCCCGTAATTTTTAAGGCGTAGTACAACACTACCGCGCCTAAGATGATTCGATACACAGCGAACGGTGCAAATCCGCGCTTGCGCACCCAGCCCATGAACCACGCCACGGCGCCGTACGCGACCACAAACGAGACCACCAGGCCGATCAGCAACACGATCCATTGATGCGCATCGATCTGCGCTACTCCGATGGGATTCTCATCTTTTCCAAGCAGGGATTTGAACAGGGAATAGGCCACGGCCATAGTCATCGTGGGCATGGACAAAAAAAAGGAAAACTCCAGGGCCGCCGCTCGTGACATGCCCGCAAGTTGTCCCGCCGTGATGGTGGACATAGATCGCGAAGTGCCGGGAAAAACAGCAGACAATATCTGGCAGGCCCCGATCCACATCGCCTGTCCCAGGCTCATGTCATCCATTCGCCAGGTATGGATGCGGCTGTTAGCTCCGGCCGCTTCTCCAGCGGCTTCCGACTTTGCGCTCATCCAGTCCACCAGCCACATCACCACCCCACCGACCACCAGCGCGAGACCCATTACGTATAAGCTTTCCAGGTTTTTGCCGATAACTTTGGTCAGTAAATAGGAAGGAAGCGCGGTGATGACGAAAGCAATCATCACGAGGCTCAGTGGATGAGTCAAAATCGTGCGATCGCCCCGCTCGCCACGTGGAAACGTCGAAAACAGGCGGCGGATGTGTTCGCGAAAATAGATTGGCAAGGTGGCGATTGCGCCAATCTGGATCACGATGGTGTACATCTTCCAATAACCGCTCTCTAAACTGATATGCAAGAGCGCTTCAGCGATGCGCAGATGCGCGGTGGAACTAACCGGCAAAAACTCGGTCAACCCTTCGACAATTCCCAACACGACCGACATTAAATAATCGTGCAAAACCCCTCCGTCATTCTCTTAAGCTTACACAACAGCAGGCGGTGAGTTGTGATAGTTTTTCACTTCTGCGCTCATTAATGAAGCGTGTCTACATTAATAAATCTTCATCTTGGAAGGTCTTAGATGTCTCGATTTTTGAGTGGTTTTTAGGGTTTTTGCATGACTGGGAGAGCTTTCCGCATCTCATAACCATCGATGCGGTTCAAATAGTAGCGCTTTAGAATACCTTCCTGGACATAACCGTGGCGTGACCAGAAGTTTACAGCAGCATGATTATTGACCGCTGTTTCCAGGAACACTATGCGTATGCCTTGCGCGAAGAGGTTTTTTTCCGCGGCATTCAGCAATAGCGAGCCCACGCCGCTCCTTCGATGGGCTTCGGCAACGTCCAGCGTGATGATGTGTGCGAGCGGTCCATCCAATTCACTTAAAATGAATCCGGCAATATCGTCTTCATCTACGGCAAGCAGGCACTGAGCGGATGGAAGAGCCAAATAATAACGCAACGTACTTTTCGAATAGGCGATGCCGCGCGGGAAGCACGACTGGTCAAGCTTATAGAGCGCTTCAAAATCCTGCGGCTCGTAGGCGCGAAGCAACACTTCAGTAGTGCGGAACGATGAGGCCCAAGGCTTTTACGGTGCCTTCATCAACGATGGCTTGACCATTGGGCTTGGTCACCACGCCAAAACCGCCGCTGTAATCCCACATGGTCCAGCCGATCCCGTGGTTCTCCAGAGATTTGCGCACGTCCGAAATCCACGCGGCACGATCCTCTGGGCGCGCTTCTTTGCGGAACACCCCAAATTCGTTGCAGATTACCGGAACGTTCCAGCGCCTGGCCCACGCGGAGACCTGATCGAACTCTTCATCCATGCGCGCTGCATTCCAGCGATCCATTCCGTAGCGCGCGGCTGCCAGGCGTTTCGCCGGCTCCGGAATAGCGGCAATAGAGGCTTGGACATTTTCGGGCGTTGACGGATAGGGAAGTGCCTTCACAAAATGCCAATAATTTTCTCCCCATGTTGCGCCCTGATGCGTGAACACATGAGGATCGTAAAAGTGGAAGGTGTAGATTACGTTCGAATCGTGCAGTGGCTCAATGGACAAGAGATCATCGTCGTCCGACCAACGCGCGCCGGTGGCGATAATGGTGTGATTTGGAGCGCCTTCACGAATAGCCACCGCTAAGCGCGATTCAACGCCGAACCAGCGATAAGCGTCGCGAGCTTCCGGCTCATTGAGAATTTCAAAGAATACGAGGTTGGGATCGAGATTCGAATAATGACGCGCCAGCCCGCGCCAGAAATCCGCAAACTGCTCGGCAAACTCACCTTCGGTCGCCAGCTTTTGTTTGAAATCAGAATCCGGATGGATGTCAATCATTACCGCCAGGTTTGCGTCCAAAATCATTTTTACCGCCGTGTCCAGCTGGGTGAGATATTCGACGGGAATATTATCTGCTTGCCGCGGCCGAAACATCGGCTGTGGGTTGATACTCAGTCGGACGTGATCGAATCCCAGCGCTCTAATGAGCGCTATGTCTTGCGTGGTGGTCCAAGCCTGAAAATGCTCCTTGGTATAGCCTCTGGGGTCGTACACCTGCGCAAACCATTCGCTCAGGTTGATGCCATGTCGTAAATGCTCCGCGCGAGTTCGCGCGACGTTGGACTGCGAGCGTTCCGGCTGTGGGCTTTCCGGCGTTGACTGAGCGCTGGAATTTGCTGTCCCCAAGCTTAGCGTGAAGCAGCAAAAAAGGAGGGCGGCTGGCAGCAGCCGCCCTGCAGGCACACTATTCATCTTGTCACCATAGGCGCAAAGAGCCTTTCGAAAGATTACGACCTGCTAGGTTAATGTATAGGCCGCTTCAGCTTGACCTATATGGCTTGCCCTTTTTAGAGCTTGATAGTTACGGTTTTTACTTCGGTGTAATTGGCGAGTCCATATTCGCCGAGTTCGCGCCCGATACCGGATTGCTTGAATCCGCCAAATGGCGCGGCCGCATCGAAGACGTCGTAGCAGTTTACCCACACCGTTCCCGCGCGTACGTTGTCGGCGATGGCGTGAGCTTTAGTGATGTCCTGGGTCCAAACCGCGGCGGCCAAGCCGTAGAGAGATTTGTTGGCGCGCTCCACGACTTCGTTAATGTCCTTGAAGCGAAGGATGGCCATGACTGGGCCGAAAATTTCTTCCTGAGCAATTTTCATGTCGTCGTTCACATCGGAGAATACCGTGGGCTCGATGAAAAATCCTTTGTCGCCGACACGATTACCGCCAGCCATCAGCTTGGCTTTTTGCTGCTTGCCGGAATCGATGTAGCCCATGACTTTGGTGAATTGTTCCTGATCAACCTGCGGCCCCTGCTCGGTATTTTTGTCGAACGGATTGCCGACCGTCCGCTTCTTGGCGCGCGCCGCGCTGCGCTCCACGAATTCGTCGTAGACCTTGTCTTCGACGAAGGTGCGCGAACCGGCGCAGCAGCATTGTCCCTGGTTGAAAAACAGCGCGAAGTGCGATCCTTCGACGGCTTTATCCATGTCTGCGTCCGCGAAAACGATGTTCGGGCTTTTGCCGCCCAACTCCAGCGTGACCCGCTTCAGATTCGATTCCGCCGCCGCTTTCATAACCAGGTGCCCCACTTCCGTCGAGCCCGTGAAGGCCACCTTATCCACGTCCATGTGGCGGGCCAGTGCAGCCCCGGCCGTTGGGCCGTAACCTGGCAACAAATTCAATACGCCGGGCGGGAATCCTGCCTCCATCGCCAATTCACCAACCCGCAACGCTGACAAAGGTGTCTGCTCCGCGGGCTTCATCACCACCGTGCAGCCGGTGGCCAGTGCCGGGCCCAGCTTCCACGCCTGCATCAACAGCGGAAAATTCCACGGAATGATCTGCGCGACCACTCCGACAGGTTCATGCTTGGTGTATGTGAAATAGTTGCCGTTAACCGGGATAGTCTTGCCCTGAAGTTTGTCCGCCCATCCCGCGTAGTAGCGATAACAGGCGATCGTCAATGGCAAGTCCGCGCCGCGAGCCACGCTGTACGGCTTACCGTTATCCAGGGCCTCAAGTTGCGCCAGCTCATCAAGATTTTTCTCTATCAAATCGGCTAGCTTGAACATCAAGTTGCCGCGTTGTGAAGCGGTCATCTTGCGCCACGCGCCCTTGTCAAAAGCAGCGCGAGCTGCGGCTACTGCTTTGTCCACATCTGCGGCATCCGCTTCCGCGATCTGCGCGATTTCCTCACCGGTGGAAGGATTAATCGTCGGAAAGGTTTTTCCCGAAGCGCTGTTTACCCACTGCCCGTTAATTAGAAGTTTAGTGGCATTAATCTTGACATTCGGTTCCATCACGGTCGTTGCTGTAGCCATTTCTCAACCTCCTATATGTATAGACCTTGATTTAACAATGTTGCGGTGGCTGGACCTGCTGCCGAACCCTAGCCCGTCTGTCACCGAGGCTCATTCAATTAGCCATCGCGCATCAGACCTTCGGCCCGCCAAAGGGCCGTCGAACAGAAGCCTATACCCCTGCTCGAATCGAGGCAAGGCCCGTCCAAAAGTGGAGCGTTCACAGAGACTTCAAGAACTCGATGATGGCATTCTGCTCTGGTCTTTTCAGTTTTTCAAATTGCTTGATGACGTGGGCGGCCTCACCGCTATGTCGGGTGATCGCTTCGAGAAGTGTTAGGGAAGCCCCGTCATGCATCAATCGTGGACGCAACCGGACGCCCCATAAAGGAGCGGTGCGAATCTTGTTACGGCTGCTCTCAAAATCTTGTTTTGAAAGATACCCGGACATCTGCTGGAAGACTTGGTGTCCATAATGCTCGCGCGTGGCCTGCAGGATACCGTCTCCGGTGCCCACGTCGTGCATCAGGAAATCGCTCCACGGGTGCAAGGTTATAGAGCCTAGAGCAGCGGGAATGGTAAACGTGCCGCCATTGATCTTTGTTCCCGCGGGCGCAGTGGTCAGCGTTTCAACATGACAGGAAGCACAACCGATTTTCTCGAACAAGCCGAGGCCCTTATTCGCGGCGGCACTGCTGGCCAGCACCGCATCGCGCGCAGGCGCCTTGGTAGCGCGAATGAAGCGAGCGAAGTGGTCAATGTCGGAAAGGCCGTCCGGCCCGGTAGTATCATTCGGCTCGGAAACCGTGTTGCAGAGATTGGTTACCTCATTGGGTTGCAGGCGATTGGTGATGCCCATCTCGTTGAGATACGCGTCGCCGGCGAACGATAACAGGCTGGCATGCTGATCTTTCCAGCCGAAGCGGCCCACGCCCATTTGTCCAGGCACTTCCACGATGGGCACGTACAGAATCTGACCGCAGATTTTCCCATGCGAAGATTTGCATTGTTGCTTGGAAAGATCAATGAGGGTTTGATCGGCAACGGCCTCAACAAAGCCATCGCCCAAAAGATTCAACGAGAGCCGAAAGGTACGGATCGTCTCGGTCTCTGGAACGCGTTCCTGAATTTCCTTGTCGGGAAACGCCGCGTTGGGGCAAATGGCTCGATCATTTACCAGAGAGCGGCCAGTAACCACCTCTGCTCCGTGGGCGATTGGGATGTCGGGAGTACGAAAGTGTCCGTCCGGCCCCTGATGACCGACCCGCAATTCCGTCACCTGCGACGCCGCGCCGGTCACGGGATTCTGGTGGCATGCGACGCAGGACTGTGCATTGTACAGCGGTCCGAGACCATCGCTCAGCTGCTCGACTTCCTCGAACTTCACCTGGTCAGCCTGGTGCGTTACATCATCAACCATGCCGTTGGTTTCGTTGTCAAAGGCAGTTGGAGCCTCTGGAAAACGCGTAGCGGCGGAAATCAAAGCAACGCTTAGGGCAACCGCCGTGATGAAGATCCTCATGGGTTCTCCCTCCTCAAGCGGATTGGGTCTGGGCTTACGTTCTAAATATCACTTTGCACGCCCGCGTCAAGGGTCAAATCAAGCGGAGCTGCATCATTTTTCGTGGGGCAACCCGTCGAAAGCCCTGACGAGTTTTAGGTGAGTGAAGTTAACGATGGCAGCTAAATTAAATTTCTTCGCTCTTGCGTTCCGGGATTACGCCGAGTATCTCAGGGGCGGATTGGGGCTTGAGCGAAACGTTAAGGTAGCCGGCCTGGGAGGCGACGGCACTTATATCGTCCGCTGCGAGTGCGACGTTAGTGTATCGCTGTTGCTGAATTGGCTTGCTTAGCCACGACCTGACGGGCGTCGCCGTCAATCTCCGAAACGGTCGCAGTCCCTTGGCAATCACCCGGCGACGTAGACCGCGTATCCGGTAGCCGGCGGTGTGCAACGCAGCCGTGGATGATTGATACACCAGACTTCTCCCATCCGCCTCGGCCAAAGAGGCTCCCGAAGGCGATTGCCAGAGCCATCCGTAAAATCGAGAAATGCAATCTTCACAACGAAACGGACGCATTAGCAGGATGGGCAGGAAAACGCGCTCACCGAGACTGCGTTTCGATCTTCTTAATCGAGAACTACCACAATTCGAACAAGTCATATATCCAGTCCACGACGCGCGCAAAAAATAGCAGAAAGGCCTATAACACACAATACTACCGTTTACTTAGTCCGCCGACTGGTACTAAAACACAAGCCATGTTGATTCAGTGACTTACGAGTTCGAGGCAAGGAAACACGTAGTAGCAGTACAGTTACCGCCCTGCCGTTTGCCGCACCGGCACATTGGATGGGGCGTTAGCGTCTTGCAATCGGCGCTCGCGCGCTTCCGTGGGTTTGAATTCAAACGGCAAAACTTCCGCGTTACGTCGGCCGCGAATCGTAGCACTGATTTTCTGCGAACACCTGGCCAAAAACATCGGCCAGCCCTGAGCCAATACATGCATGGCAGTGCCATAAAGCCCAGCTGCCCAGGCTGACTTGATCCAAAAAAATACCGGCGCACCAAGCGCTGCGTAACGTTCCTTACGCAAATCTGGACCGCCAGGATACACGCCGGATTTTTCACGCTCGATTACTTTGTACAGTCCCGAGATCATGGCCGGCACACGATGCCGCACATTGCTCGAATGGATTCGATAGCCCTTCGTGCAAGGTGACAAAATCTGGACCACCGGCCCAGAGATCGAAAGTTTCATGTTCATATCAATGTCTTCAAATGGGAAAAATTGGTCGGTCCAGCCTTTTACATTCTGGAAAGCCTGCCGGGCAATCACGATGGCGCTTCCGCCAGCCTGATATCGTCTATCTCTCTTCACCAACAGTTCATACTCGGCAAATTCGATTTGTTGCGGAATGCTCGCCGAATTTAAATGTTGCAGGGAACTCTCGAACCACTGCATGCAGCTCAAAACAATTTGTGGCTTCTTGATGTTGACAATGCGGTCGTACACGTCCAGCGCCCACGGCAACAGCACATCATCGCCATCCAAGAATACAAAATACTCGCCAGTGGCCATGGCTGCGCCCAGATTCCGCGAAGTGGTGCATCCCTGGTTGGTCTGAAACGCCGCGAAATGAATGTTGTCGCCGTACTCTTTGAGGATTTGTGGCGACGCATCACTGGAAGCGTCGTCCACCACCACAATTTCTTTACCTTCGTAGCCTTGCTGCAACGCGGAGTTAACCGCATCCCGAATATACGCACTCTGGTTATGGCAGGTGATGATTATGCTGAAGCGCGGCGCATCCAGTCGGCTGGCTCTGAGCATGCGGGAAGTCTAGCACTGGGCCACGACATACAAGCGGGATCGGTTGACGGTGTTGCTTTTTTGTAAACCCCGCGTAGCTAGAGACGACGCGAGAAGTGCTGGACAGTTGAATGAGGAAGTATCAGTCCACGAATCTTATGAGTGTCCGCCCGCGGCTGGTGCTGTGGTCGCCGACACTGCCGGACGTCCCACAATGTATGCCACGGAGGCGCTGGCCAGCATTAATGACGCAGCCAGGTAATACGGTGCCCCTGGTACGTGCACGCTCACCTGCGGAGAAATTGCGACCGCGAAAACCTGTGTAAATAATAACGGCCCAATCATTCCCGTCAAAGCTCGCAGACTATTGACCGCGCCCTGCAGCTTTCCCTGTGAAGTAGGATCGACCCTCTGGGACATCAGTGATTGCATCGCTGGCCCAGCAATGCCCCACAAACCGATTAAAGGAATTGCCGCGAACGCCATCCACCCCCGGGAAGCCAGCGCAAATGCCATGAAAGCCAGGAAACCAAATGTTAAACCGGAAAGTAAGCTGTACCTTTCTCCAAAGCGCTTCACAAAGGGACCGACAAGCAAGCCGGACGCAAGGCTTACGGATATTCCTACGGCCGCAAGCGAGAGCCCGATAGTGCGTTCACTCCATCCATAGCGGTAATCGGCATACAGCACAAAAATTGAGGGCAGTACCTGATGCGCCAAATAATAAAGAGCGGTAACGACGGCCAAGCCGCCAAGTTCGGGATGTGAACGCAAAAGCGTCAAGGATCCGAGAGGATTCGCCATGTGCCACGCTTTTTTCGCTCGGCGCTCCGGCGGCAGCGATTCGGGCAAAATGAAGTAACCGTAAATCGCGTTTGCCAAGCTCAGCGCGGCAGCGACCCAGAATGGACGCCGCAAATGCGTGTTACCCAATAGTCCGCCTACTGCCGGCCCGATAATGAATCCAAGTCCAAAGGCTGCGCTGATCAGTCCGAATTGTTTAGCGCGTCGCTCGGGCGGGGTGACGTCGGTCACGTAGGCGAACGCCGTCGAAATATTGGAAGTGGTGATTCCGGAAATAATCCTGCCCAGGAATAGCCAACTTAGCGTCGGTGCCAGCGCCATTAAAATGTAATCAAAGCCCAACCCGGCGCATGAAATGAGAATGATCGGACGTCGTCCATAGCGATCCGACCATGCTCCCAAAATGGGCGAACAAATAAACTGCATGGTGGCCCATGCGAAGCCGAAGTATCCGGTGATGCTCGCGGCACTCGCGATGTTGCCACCCTTGAATTGAATGATCAGGTTGGGCAAAACCGGGGCAATTATCCCGAGGGCCAAAAAATCCAACAAAATAGTTATAAAAATGAAGATAAACGCTGCTTGGCCGAAGCGCGAGGCGGGAACAGATGAGTCCGGGCCGGGCGCGACATCGCCAGGCACACTGTCTTGAGTGGATGGAATCGAATCAGCCATTCGAAAAAATAACGCTGCGTTAGACTTCCAGGATCACCGGCAAAATGAGCGGGCGCTTGGATGTATGTTTATTAATGTAGCGCTTCAGGTCCACGCGAATTTTTTCTTTGATGACGCCCCAGTCGGATTTTTCTTCGGCATTGGATTGCTCCACGGTATTAATAATTACCGCGCGGGCGCCGGCAATTAATTCCTGGCCATTGTCGCTCATCAATCCGCGGGTCACGATTTCCGGATGAGATTCCATTTTTCCAGTGTGTTTGTCGATGGCGATGATGGAAACCACCACACCATCCTCGGAAAGATGCTTGCGGTCGCGTATCACCACCTCTTCGATTTCTTCCAGCGAGCCGGAATCGACGCACACCCGTCCCGCGGTCACAGGATCGCGCCGATGTACGCCGTCTTCAGTGAATTCGATGGTCTTGCCGTCTTCGAGCAGTAAAATCTCACCAGAAACGCAGCCAATCTGGTGCGCCAGTGCCGCATGCCTGAAAAGATGGCGGTATTCGCCGTGCACCGGGATGAAGTATTTCGGCTTTACCAGTTGCAGCAAAAGCTTTTGCTCTTCTTGGCTGGCGTGACCGGAAACGTGAATGGTCCCGGCAGAGTTGTCATAGTAAACCAGCGCGCGCCTGCGGAACATGTGATCCAGCATGCGGAAAATTGCTTTTTCGTTGCCCGGAATGATACGCGCAGAAAGAATAACTGAATCGTTCTCATCCACCGAAACGAAGCGGTGATTGTCTACCGCGATACGCGACAGCGAAGACATCGGCTCCGCTTGGCTGCCGCTGGCCAGAATCACAATCTTCTTGGGATCGAAACCACGAATATCCTGCGGCCTCACCACCATGCCGTCTGGAATCCGCAAGCACTCCAGCGAATGCGCGATTTCCACGTTGTCCACCATGCTGCGGCCGACGAACGCGATTTTGCGTCCCACCCGTGAGGCGATGTCGATGACCTGCTGGATGCGATGGATGGAGGACGCGAAGCACGACAAAATGACGCGCCGCGGCGCCGACCTGCAAAGTTCCTCGATGCGCGGCACGATCGCGCGTTCCGACGGCGTAAAGCCCGGGCGTTCAACGTTGGTGGAATCACTAAAAAGCGCCAGCACCCCTTCACTTCCGTAACGTGCAAATGCGTGAAGATCAAATGGCACGCCGCCTACCGGAGTCTGATCAATCTTGAAGTCTCCGGTATGGATGATCACTCCCACTGGTGTGCGTATCGCGAGAGCCACGCAATCGATGGTGCTGTGCGTCACGGAAATAAATTCAACTTCATATGGCCCGATTTCTATTCTTCGGCCGGGTAATACTTCACGCAGCGTTGTGGATTGCAGCAGGCCCGCTTCTTCAAGCCGTTTTTTTACTAGCGCAAGAGTGAAGCGTGTGCCGTACACGGGCACGTTCAGGTCGCGCAGAATATATGGAAGCGCGCCGATGTGATCCTCGTGACCATGTGTTAGCACGATGGCGCGAACGTGCGCGCGGTTCTGCTTTAAATACGTAATATCTGGGATCACCAGGTCCACGCCCAGCAGCTCGGACTCCGGAAACATCATGCCCGCGTCGATGACGAGTATGTCCTCGCCAAACCGCAGGGCCATCATGTTCATTCCGAATTCACCTAGACCGCCGAGGGGAATTACCGTGAGGGATTGCGAACTCTTATTCAATGAAGCGTCATCTCCAAAACGCGTTGCTGAATCGTATCATAGAGCAGAGACGAGAAATGGACAGCCACAATGCATGAGACAGCAGGTGGACGCGAATCGAAACACAAATTACAGACCGCATTTGGTACTTTCTTTAGTACCGAGCTTTACGGTCAGTCCGAAGTCAACGCCTAGCGCGGACCGCCGGCAATCAGATGGACAATAGAAACGAGAATGACTGCGCCCAACGTTGCCGCAGCCAGCGAATAAATAAATCCACCGCCCAGGATTCCCAGGCGCATAAATATCCATCCGCCAAGCAGCGATCCGACCAGGCCCAGCACGATGTCGGTGAGACAGCCGTAACCTTCGCCGCGCGAAATCTTTCCCGCCAGCCACCCGGCGATCAAGCCAATGATGATCCAGCCAAGTATGCTGCGCTGGTATTCCACTACCACCACTCGCGATTCGAAAAGTGTCGTCAACATTGTCGCAATCATCGTGCCTCCGCACCGGCTGTTTCTATGGCCGCAATAATCGCGGTTAGTCTACCAAAGTCAGGGCTGACTTTATAATATTCCGCCGAAAATCAACGATTTAATCTAAACGCGCTGGATCGGGGCTCTGTCTGCGAGTTTTCATGTATCTCCTAGCGATGTTGCGCGCTTCCGGCAGGCTGCTGTTGCGTCATGCAATGTAACGTCCCGAGCCCCAAGACCAGATCGCGGCACGCAATCCCAACAACTTTTCTGCCAGGAAAAAGTTCGGCAAGCTTATTCAGCGCCACGCGATCGTTTTCATCGTTAAACGTCGGAACCAGCACCATTCCGTTGGCGAAATAAAAATTTGCGTAGCTCGCCGGTAGGCGCTGGCCATCGAAATAAACGGCTTTTGGCATTGGCAGCGTTTCTACGCGCAACGCGGTCCCGTCCTGATCCGTCATTTCTTTCAACCGAGAGAGATTCTCCTGCAATGGCGCGTAATTCTCATCGGTCTTATCATGTTCCACCACAGTTACAACTGTCGCTGGATTTACGAAACGCGCCAGGTCATCCACATGCCCGTGCGTATCATCGCCGGCAATTCCGCGATTCAGCCAAAGCACCTTTGTGACGCCCAAATATTTGCGGAATATTTCGGCGTAATCTTCGCGCGTAAATCCCGGATTGCGCTCTTGAGTCTTGCTAAGTAGGCATTCGTCGGTAGTCAGCAGCGTTCCGCGACCGTTCACGTCGATGCTTCCGCCTTCCAACACCACCCGCCTGCCCTTATGAACCGGCTGCCATATACGATGTTTCAGCTGGCGATTTACCTTCGCAACGACCAGCGCATCCTTCTTATGGTTCAGATATTTTGCCCAACCGTTAAACGAGAAGTGGTTGTAGGCCACATCCCCATCAAAATCTCGAACGCAGATGGGTCCGGAGTCTCGCATCCAGCCGCGATCGGTGGGCACGCGGAAAAAAACTACAGCGCCGAGATACGCTCCCGCTTTCTTCAGAATACGCCGCACGCATAATTCTGCTGCACGATTTTCAACCAGCAAAAAAACACGCTCGACCTCTGACAGTAGACGCACGATCTCTGCGAAGGCCCAGGGAATTGTCGCGAATTTTCACGGCCAGTCGGTCACTTCATGAGGCCAGCCGAGCCACGTGCCTTGATGCGGCTCCCACTCCGCCGGCATCCGGTACTCAAGATCGGCTGGAGTTTTATTGCTAGAAATTGCGTGTGGCTGCGGCATTATTCCGCAAGCCAGCGATTGAGGATCGGCTGATACGCGTCAATGCGCCGGTCGCGTAGAAACGGCCAGTTTCGCCGCGTGTCCTCACTCATGGCCGGATCGCACTCTACAACAAGTATTTCTTCGCGATCGTTCGGGGCCTGCGAAATTACTTTCCCAAAAGGATCGGCCACAAACGAATTTCCCCAAAATTCCAGGCCCGCGTCGCCTTTCACCAGCCCACCTTCAAATCCCACGCGGTTCACAACCGCGGCGTAAACCCCATTGGCAATTGCGTGGCTTCGCTGAATGGTTTTCCAGGCGTCAAGTTGCGCGGGCCCGAATTGTTCCTTTTCGTGCGGGTGCCAACCAATGCTAGTGGGATAAAAAATGACCTGCGCGCCACTCAAAGCCGTCAGTCGCGAACCTTCCGGGTACCACTGGTCCCAGCAAATCTGGATTCCGATACGAGCGTATTTAGTATCAAAATTGGGAAAGCCGAGATCGCCAGGCGTGAAATAAAATTTTTCGTAATACAGGGGGTCGTCGGGAATATGCATTTTGCGATATTTACCAAGAAACGTTCCGTCGGCATCCAGCACCGCGCAAGTGTTGTGATAAATTCCCGCGGCGCGACGTTCGAAAAGCGAAACTACCAGAGCGGCGCTGCACTCTTTTGCGATCTTCGCCAATTTCTCGGTGGTGGCGCCGGGTACCGGTTCCGCAAGATTAAATAGCTCCGCATCTTCAGTTCTGCAAAAGTACTCGCTGCGAAATAATTCGTGCAGCGAAATGATCTGCGCTCCGCTCTTAGCGGCCTCGCGGATTTTCTCGATCGAATGCACAAGATTTTCTTCCGCATTCGTCGTGCATTTCATTTGCACTAAGCCGATGGTAAATTTATCCGCCATGAAATAACTTTAACATGTTCGTTCGAACTCTCCGGCGTGCTGTTTTGTTCTTCCTTTCTTGGCGAGTTTGTACTATCAATCTGTGCACAGTTCAATACGAATGTAGGCGCGCAGAGCGTGTGCGCACTTCACAGCGATTGTCGTGGCATTTGATATTCAGGAGATGCAATGGCGAAGCAGTCAAAGAAAACTGTAACTGGCCGCGTGCTCCACGATCCCGTGAGCGATAAGTTGCGGCCGATTTTTCCGCTGGACCTTTCGAAATGCCGCACTATCGATGAGTTGGTGCGCGCCATGGGCGACACCGCGTTTACTGGTCGCCAGATTGGCGATGCTGCTGACGTTTTGGAAGCCATGGCGCGAGACAAAGACTGTTTTGTGGCCATGACTCTCTCCGGCGCGCTCACGGTCGGCAAAATGGGATTGATTTTCTGCGACCTGATCGAGTCCGGGATCGTAAAGGCGGTCATTTCTACCGGAGCATTAATGGCTCATGGCCTTGTCGAGGCTACTGGACGCTCCCATTTCCGCTATGACGAAAAGAAAATGGACGACAACGAGCTTTTTCAAGCCGGCTACAACCGCGTCTACGATTCGCTCGAGCCGGAATCAAATCTCGATCACGTTGAAAAAGTGATGGAGCGGGTGCTGAACGATTGGGATGCCGAAGAAACCGTTTGCAGTTGGAAAATTCATAAGCGCATTGGCGAGTATTTGCACAAAACCATGCCGGGGCGGGGAATTCTAAAGTCCGCGTACGAGAAAAATGTTCCTGTTTTTGTTCCCGCGTTCACCGATTCGGAGCTGGGCATAGATTTTGCGCTCCACAAGATACTCCGCCTGAAAGACAAGCGGCCGCTGTTGCGCTTCGATCCCTTCGAAGATTTCGAGAAATTCGCCAACACCATGCTGGCCACCAAACGAATGGGAATTTTTACCATTGGCGGTGGCGTGCCACGCAACTGGGCGCAACAATTCGGCGTATACGCGGAGCTTCTTGCGCGTCGCGGCTACAAGGAAATTCCTCTGAAGCGGTACAACTACGGGGTGCGCATTTGTCCGGAACCCGTTCACTGGGGTGGGCTGAGCGGAAGCACCTACACGGAAGCGGTCTCCTGGGGAAAATTTGTCCCGCGCGAGGAAGGCGGCCAGTTGGCGGAAGTCTTTGATGACGCCACCGTGGCTCTGCCGCTGATTGTGGGAGCGGTCCTGGATCGCGTCGGATATTTCAAACGAAAATAATCGAAAATTGTGCAGATCAGAGAAATTTAGTAGTTAAGAAATGCGTGAAGGGAATTCGCAACAATTTTCTTCAGAACCGTTGTCGTCTAGTCGTCTTCGCCAATTAAAATAGCCGCGCCCAGCACGGTAGTCCACAAACCGCGTTTGTCGCCCACCGCTGACTGCGTTACATTCATCGTCCGAACGATTTTATTTGAAATGCGATAAACTTCTTTTTTCTCGTCGAAAGACAAATCTGGATCGAATTCCACGTTCAGGGTGGTCGCCAGCATTTCCGCGGCCAGTTCTTCCGCATATTCCCCGGCGACTTCCTCGGTTTCGCCAAAAGAATGATGCTCGGACAAATATCCGTACATCGATTTATCGCTGGGCAACGCCAAACCGATACTCGCGGCGATTAATCGATGCGCTTCCTTGGTGGAATTCTCGCTGATGACCGTGAAAGCCACTTGCCCGGGACTGATGTGCTTCAAACCTTCGCTGCGCGAAATTAATTTGCAGTTGGGAGGAAAGATCGAGGATACCCGCACGATGTTGCATGCCGCAATTCCTGCGTTACGCAGGGCCAGCTCAAAACTGGAAAGCCTCTCGCGATGTTTGCCAACGCCTTTGGTAAGGAAAATCTTTTTAGCGACAAACGCCATGTACCGGGTGGCCGTGCCTCCGTGAGTGAGCTAACACAAAAAATTTTCCGCTGTGGAAAAGTAACAAGAAGGTATTGCACTGTCAACGCAATTCCAGATGTCGCCGGGCATTTTGAGCCGATCGGAATATGTTTTAATCACGCGCTACTCTGTCGTTCCCGCTACGTGACGCAAAAGTTTCCCGAGCGGTTTGCAAAGCGCCAAAATCTGTCCTAAATCACTTGGCGTAAAGTCCGGACCGGCAGTCGCGAGGCTGGTGCCCTTGCGGCTGACCTGAATAATCCCGACAACTCGTCCATCCGACAAAATCGGGGCGCTGATTATTTTCTGAATGGCTTCAGCACTGGAATTTCCGACTTTCACGCCTTCGAAAACGCTGGCGTGGCGCACCGCCGCGAATTTATTGTTAATTTCCGGCCGACTTTCTCTCGCCGTGCGTGCGGCCAACGCGGAATTGCTAGATAAAGGTATATATCCAACCTGATGTAGAGCTTCAGGGGCCAAAAAATAGAGGTGCTTCCAGCGCGTTGACAATCCCATTATCGCGACTTCATCGGGTTTCACGCCCAGCAATTTTGCAATGCGCTCGGCCACGGATTGAAGCGAAAGCTTCTTACCCGCTCCTCCATCTACGCTCAGCGAATTCGCCAGGCGTTCCAACTCGGTAACCAAACTGAAACTTGGATTCATGAAGTTGTGGGTAAAACTGCGTGTTCGGACATAACACCGCTCTTCTCCATCGACTTAAATTGTACAGGTTGAGTCAGGCTCAAAACGGTAAAAATTCCCTTACGCTTTCGCATTACACACTGTATTTCTCTTACAACACCAACTTGCAACGTTTCCCTCAACTCCCTATACTGAATTTGCCGCGAGTTCTTGAGCGTCCTTGCTTTCTGTATTTTGCGCAAGGGGATTTCGCGGCGGAGAGGGCATGTCCGCGACCGCCACCGAGGCAAACTCAAGCTACCTTCTCCGCAAGCTCCATTCTTTAACTGGCGTTATTCCTGTTGGAGCATTTCTCGCCGAGCATTTCTGGTCTAATAGCGCAGCTTTAGTTAGCGCGCAAAAATATAATCAAACTTCCGAGGATTTGCAGGGCATTCCGTATCGCCTTTTCGTGGAATGGCTTTTTATTTTTTTGCCCATCCTCTATCACGGCGGCTACGGCGTGTACATCTGGTTGCGCGGACAATCAAACGTTTCGCAATATCCGTGGGTGCGCAACTGGCTTTACACGTTGCAACGTTGGACCGGGCTCGTGGCTTTCGTTTATATCGGCTGGCACCTGTACACCGAACGCTGGATCACCCACGGACGTTCCACCTACGCAACGGTTGCGACCGATTTGGCAAACCCATGGTATCTGGCATTTTTTGTGGTTGGAGTGCTAGCTTCTTCGTTTCATCTGGGCGTGGGCATCTGGAATTTTCTTTGCAAGTGGGGACTTGCGGCCACCGCGAGCGCGCAACGCGCTGCCGGGCAGCTCGGCGTTTTAATCGGGGTTGTGTTCAGCGTGGTCGGAGTGTTGATAATTCTCAGTTTTCGCTTGGACTGGCACCCGTTTGCTTCGTACTTACCGAAATGAGACAGCTCTAGCCAAAATGAAACAGCCCAAAATTATCGTGGTTGGCGGCGGCCTCGCCGGATTGATGGCCACCATTCGCGTTGCCGAAGCAGGGATTCCGGTTGATTTGTTTTCCATTGTGCCGGTGAAGCGATCCCATTCCGTTTGCGCTCAAGGCGGCATCAACGCGGCTAAGAATCAAAAGGGTGAAGGCGACAGCACGGCCAAACACTTCGACGACACCATTTATGGCGGGGATTTCTTGGCCAATCAGCCGCTGGTAAAGCGCATGTGCGAAGCCGCTCCCGGGATCATCGATCTTCTCGATCGCATGGGCGTGATGTTTAATCGCACGCCGGAGGGATTGCTCGACTATCGCCGTTTTGGCGGCACTCTATATCACCGGACAGCGTTCGCGGGCGCCACTACCGGGCAACAACTTCTTTACGCTCTTGATGAGCAAGTCCGCCGTCACGAATCCGAAGGCAAAGTAAAAAAATATGAAGGCACGACATTTCTTTCCGCGGTGATCGATGAATCCGGCGTGGGCCGCGGTATCTGCGCCATGGATTTGCGTTCCATGGAGGTGACCACGCACGCCGCTGACGCCGTAATTTTTGCTACCGGCGGTATCGGCGCGATTTTTGGACGCTCCACAAATTCCGTCGTTTGCACCGGCTCGGCGCAATCCGCTCTTTTTCAACAAGGCGTTGACTACGCGAACGGCGAGTTCATCCAGGTTCATCCCACCGCCATTCCTGGCGAGGACAAACTCCGCTTGATGAGCGAATCGGCGCGTGGCGAAGGCGGCCGCGTGTGGGTTCCGAGAAATCCCAACGATCAGCGCGTGCCGCGAACAATTCCTGAAACCGAGCGTTTTTATTTTCTCGAAGAGTGGTATCCGAAATACGGCAACCTTGTCCCTCGCGATATCGCCACACGGGCCATTCATCGCATCGTGTATCAGGAGCACCAGGGCCTGCACGGCAAAGCCGCCGTGTATCTCGATGTGACGCACATTCCACGCGAAACCCTTGATCGCAAGCTTGAGGGCATCCTGGAGATTTACGAAAAGTTTTTGGGCGTCGATCCGCGCGTGGAACCCATGCAGGTTTTTCCGGCCATGCACTACACCATGGGCGGCATCTGGATAACTGGGCAGGACCAGGCCACCAGCGTGCCCGGAATTTACGCCGCCGGCGAATGCGAATACCAGTATCACGGAGCCAATCGCCTTGGCGCCAATTCGCTAGTCTCATGTATTTTCGGCGGAGGCCTCGCCGGGACAGCAGCGGTGAAATATTCCGCGAATCTACAAGCCGGAAGGGATGCTGTATCGTCCACCGTTTTTGAAAATGAGAAAAAACGCCAAGAAGAGAAAAATCAGACGCTCATTTCGAATCAAGGCTCTGAAAACCCTATTACCATATGGCGCGAGCTCGGTGAAATCATGACCGAACATGTCACCGTGACGCGAATCAACAAGAATCTCGAATTGGCGGACTCTAAAATCCGCGACTTGCAGGCCCGCTATCACAAAATTAATCTGAGCGATCGCACAAGATGGTCCAATCAGACACTTAATTTCGCACGCGAGCTGGAAAACATGTTGATTCTGGCTCGCGTGGTAACTCTAGGCGCCCTACAGCGCAACGAGTCACGCGGTGCTCACTATAAGCCGGATTTTCCCGAACGCGACGACGCCAACTGGCTCAAAACCACTCGTGCCAGGTTTAGCGACGGCGAAATCCAGCTGACCTATGAGTCCGTGGACATTTCGCAGATTCCGCCGCGCCCAAGACGTTACGACGCCGCCAAATAACCGGCGAACAAAAAAGATTCCTGGCGCAGCAAGAGGTTTCGATGCCCAATAAAAGCGATAAAAAAGAAGTCCTCGTCAAAGTAAAACGACAGCCTTCTCCCAAAGAGTCTCCGTACTGGGAGGAATTTCGACTGCAATGGCGTCCCTATATGAACGTCATTATTTGTCTGCGCGATATCAGCGAGAACCCGGTTACCAGTGATGGCCGGCCAACCACGCCCCTCTCCTACGATTCGAATTGCCTCGAAGAGGTTTGCGGTTCCTGCGCCATGCTCATCAACGGCAAAGCGCGCATGGCCTGCTCCGCGCTGGTCGATCAACTGGACCAACCTATCCGCATCGAGCCCATGTCGAAATTTCCCGTAGTGCGGGATTTGTCCGTTGACCGTCAGTTCATGTTTGAAAGTCTGAAGCGCGTCAAAGCATGGATTCCCATCGACGGCACCTACGATCTTGGCGAAGGCCCGCGGGTAGCACCCGAAATTCAGGAAAAGGGCTATCCGCTTTCGCGATGCATTACCTGCGGCAATTGTCTGGAAGTCTGCCCTCAAGTGAACGAGCACAACCCGTTCATGGGCGCCGCGATTTTTAGCCAGGTGCGGCTCTTCAATCTTCATCCCACCGGAAAAATGCATGCCAAGGAACGCCTTGCGGCGGCGATGGGCAACGGTGGCATCGAAGATTGCGCCAACGCGCAGAATTGCGTCGTGGCTTGCCCCAAAGGCATTCCGCTGACGGAGTCATTAGCCGAAATAAATCGCGAGGCTTGGAAACAATCGCTATTCGGCTGGCTCCTTGGCTAACATCTGACCAGGACCATTGCTCTAACGCCGCATCACCTTTACTTTTTCATTCCCCAAGCTCAATTTCCGTTTACAATCTGGCGTTCGCTCATAACTTTGGAGAATAAATGACGCGCGCTCTGATCTTGGTTTTCGCATCTATCTCTTTTTTGGTTGTTGCAGCCTTAGCTCTCTCGGCCGTCTCCGTTTCAGAGAAGGCCCGCAAACTGCATTTTTCCTCCATCGTTGTGGACACTCACGACGACACAACGCAACGCTTTCTTGATGGCAAATTCGACCTCGGTGAGCGCACCAATACCGGCAGCATTGATATTCCGCGCATGAAGGAAGGTGGCCTAAGCGCCATTTTCTTTTCGATCTGGATTCCCAGCAAAGTTACGGGTCCCGAAGCGGTGCGGCGGGCTCTCGAGCAGATCAATGCCGTGCGCGAACAAGTGCGCAAGCATCCTCGCGATCTCGTGCTGGCCACTACCGCCGCTGAAATTCGCGAAGCGAAGAAAAACGGCCAGATCGCCGCGCTCATGGGCGTGGAAGGCGGCCACATGATCAACAGCGACCTCGGGGTGCTGCGCAAGTTCGCCGGTCTTGGCGTTCGCTATATGACACTGACGCATAGTGGAAACGATGAGTGGGCCGATTCCTCCACGGACAAAGCGGTTCACAACGGCCTGACCGACTTCGGCAAGGACGTTGTTAGGGAGATGAACCGGCTCGGCGTGATGGTGGACATTTCGCATGTGAGCGACAAAACGTTTGCCGACGCTTTGGCCATCAGCAAAGCCCCCATGATCGCCTCGCACTCCTCCTGCCGCGCCATTTGCGATGCGCCCCGCAACATGACCGACGAAATGATGAAGGCGCTAGCTGCCAAAGGTGGCGTAGTGCAGATCAATTATCACGTCGGGTTTCTAAGCCAGGAATTTCGCGATGCGGAAAAGGCTGATCCAAAAATCAACGCCGCCATCGAGCAGGAAGTGACCAAACGCTGTGGCGATAACGAAGCTTGCCAACTCCTCGAAGGTGACAAGCTCACCCGTGAGGCCGTCGAGCAGGGAAAATTGCCGAGGGTAGGCTATGAAAAAATCATGGAGCACATCGATCACGCCGTGAAAGTTGCCGGCGCCGATCATGTAGGCCTCGGATCAGACTTCGACGGCGCCAACATGCCTTACGACATGGAAGACGCCAGCAAGTTGCCGCTCATCACCGAAGCTTTGCTGAAAAAAGGCTATTCCGAGAGTGACGTAAGGAAAATTCTGGGCGAAAATACGTTGCGCGTTATGAGCGAAGTGGAACGCGTTAGCCGCGAGCTGAATGCGAACAATAAAAATTAGTTTAGATTTGCACACGTAAAAAGAGGGAAGGGAAATGAGAAAATTCGCAATTCTAACCGCCGCAGGCATGTTTTTCGCGGCCATCCAAGCGTCCGGGCAAACTGAAAACACAACGCCCGTTAAGCCGAAATCTTCTACGACGCAGAAAACAACCGCTACAAAAACCGGCACGGCACCCGCCGCAAAGTCGTACGACCGCGCCTTGCTTCGCCCTGCGCTCCTAAAGGATAAGGCCCCTGAAACCTACCAGGTCAAATTTGAAACTAGCAAAGGTGATTTCACAGTTTCCGTCACACGCGCATGGGCACCCTTGGGAGCAGACCGCTTCTACAATCTTGCCAAGCATCATTTTTTTGATAATGAGAGTTTCTTCCGTGTGCTCAAGGGTTTCGTAGCGCAATTTGGACTCAGCGCGTATCCTCCTGTGAACGCAGTGTGGGAAAAGGCCGAGATTAAAGATGATCCGGTGACGCAGAGCAATAAAAAGTACTCGCTCACCTTCGCCACCGCGGGACCCAACACCCGCACCACTCAACTCTTCATCAACCTGGCCGACAACCCGCGTCTCGATGGCATGGGATTTGCCGCGTTTGGACAGGTCACCGATGGAATGAACGTGGTGGATGCCCTGTACGCCGACTACGGAGAAGGCGCGCCGGGCGGCAGCGGGCCCAATCAGGACGAAATTCAAAAGCAGGGCAAAGCCTATTTGGACAAAAATTTCCCTAAGCTCGATTACATCGAGACCACGACATTAACCCCCGCACCAGGCGCAGCAACGCATAAGACTTTGCCTGCGAAGAAGACCGTGCCCAAGCAGCAGTAGATACATGAAGGTATTTGTTGGAGAGAACGTGGCCGTGCTTTGCTAAGAATCAGCAATTTGAATACTACAAATCGAATCTTTAACAATAGGGTGATTTGACAGGCTTTCCGAAAGCGTCGTACCCTAATTCTTGATGAGTACTTGTCGCCAGATGCTCTGTTGTGCGTGCCCATGCAACGCTGCGTGTTGCACCGTCCACAGCTCTGGCCAAACAAGTTTCCGAACTTAGCGCATAAATACTAAAAAGTTCCGAAGCCCACGTTGCCAGAACACTGGTGAACGTGGGCTTTTTGTTTTTTAGCTCGAATTTGAGGGAATCGTTTCACAGAGGATCGTTCATGGCTCAAGTCATTCCAGATAAATCGCCCGAAGCGAAGCCGGCCGAAACCAAAGCGCTGCGCGTCGAGCGCCTCAAGCGTTCCAAAAATGCCTGGGACCATTTCGACGAAATCCAGCAGTTCGCCCGCGACGGATTCGATTCCATTCCGCCCGAATGGCTTGGCACTTATTTTCGCTCCTGGGGCGTTTACACCCAGGGCGACGGAATCGGGGTAATCGGCGGCAAAAATGGTGAAGGCAAGGCCATGCCATTTTTCATGGTGCGCATTCGCATTCCGAATGGGTTGCTGCGCAGCGAGCAAGTCCGCACCATCGCGAACCTCGCAGAAAAATATGGTCGCGGCGTCGCGGACATCACCGTCCGTCAAAATATTCAATTGCACTGGGTGACCATAGAATCGTTACCCGAAGTGTTGCAGAGCTTGTGGAACGTTGGGCTCACCACGACGGGCGCATGCGGCGACGTAGCTCGCAACATCACCGGCTGCCCACTCGCGGGCCTTGACGGCGACGAAATCATCGATGCTTCTCCACTCGCGCTACAGATCGATCGCGAGCTCGGAGGCAATTCCGAGTTTTACAATCTGCCCCGCAAATTTAAAATTTCAATTACTGGCTGCCGCCACTGGTGCTCCTATCCCGAAATCAATGACATTGGCCTCACCGCCACCACTCGAACTCGCGCAGGAAAGTCCGAAGTAGGTTTTACGCTGCGCGTCGGAGGCGGTCTCTCCGCCAATCCGCACCTGGCGGTAGCACTCGACGCCTTCATCAAGCCCGAACAAGTTATTCAGGTCGTTCGTGGTGTGGCGGAAATATTCCGCGCCAGTGAAGTTTTACGTCAGAGCAGGGAAAAGGCCCGTCTCAAATTTCTTTTCCTGGAACATGGCTGGACCGCCGACATTTTCCTGGCGGAATTGCAACAGCGTATCGGCTTTTCTCTTGATCGTGGCGAAAAAGAAGAAATTCCCGCGGACATCCATCGCGACCACGTCGGCGTGCATGATCAGAAGCAGCCCGGGCTCGTCTACGTAGGCGCGTCAGTGTTGCGCGGCCGCATCACTCCCCAGCAATTAAACCTCGCCGCTGACCTTGCAGATCGCTACGCCGACGGCCACGTGCGCAATACCGGGATGCAAAACCTGCTGATCGTGAACGTGCGCAAAGAGAGCGCCTCGCTCGTAGCGGACACTCTCACCGCAGCGGGCTTGCCTGTTCAGGCTTCCGTTTTTGCACGCGGCACCATTTCTTGTACTGGCTCCGAATTCTGCAAACTTGCGCTAACCGAAACCAAAAGTTTCGCGCGCTGGCTGACCGAGGAACTCGAAGAGCGCTTGCCCGCCTTCGAAGAACAACTCAAATTGCACATCACCGGCTGCCCCAATAGTTGTGGCCAACACTGGATCGCCGACGTTGGCATCGAAGGCAAGAAAATCAAGCAGAACGGCAAAATGGTCGACGCCTATTACTTCTGCGTCGGCGGCAGCGTGGGCCAGTTCGCTTCCATCGCGCGCCCTGTGGGCTACCGCTGCACTGCGGACACCGTGCCTGACGCGATCGAAAGGCTGCTAGAAGGTTTCAACACGCGGCGTGAAGGAAATGAAAATCTGCGTCAGTTTTTCGGCCGCCATACCAATGAGGATTTGCGTACGCTATTGGCCGGCACTTTCGTTGGGGCAGTCGAGCGCGATGTTGCGCTTGGCCCCGTGCCACACGGCGTAGAAGGTTAAGGCCAAAACAGAAAACCATGAGTCTCTTTCCCATATTCGTGAAGCTGCAAGGCCGAGTCGTCGTGGTTATCGGCGGCGGCAACATCGCAGCGAGCAAGATACCGGGCCTCTTGCATGCGCACGCGCATGTGCGGGTCATCGCGCCGCGGATCAATTCTCAGGTTGTTGGCTGGGTGGACACAGGGGAAATTCAGTGGTGTGCAAAGGAATTTGAGCCCGCCGATTTGCGAGACGCTACTTTGGTCATCGCGGCGACTTCGATTCCAGCAGTGAACGCCGCAGTATTTCAGGCCGCGGAATCTCGCGGTGTTTTCTGCAATGCCGTCGATGACATCGCCAACTGCCACTTCTATTACGGCTCGATCGTGCAGCGCGGCGATTTGCAAATTGCCATCTCCACCAACGGTAAGAGCCCGGCGCTAGCCCAACGTTTGCGAAAAGAATTGGAGCAGCAATATCCCGCCGAATATGCCGCGTGGCTCGATTCCCTCGGCGAGGCTCGCGAGAAACTACGCGCTAACATCGATCCAAAGGAAAACTTCGAAGAGAATAAAGCCATCCTTCAGCGCCTCGCCAGCGCAGAGATGTTTTCTCGTTTCACCCGTTCGCGAGCGCGGGAATGGGCACAGGCACAATCGGGGCAGCGTGTGCCTGGCACGGTTTATTTAGTGGGAGCTGGGCCCGGCGATCCAGAATTGCTCACCGTAAAAGCCGCGCGACTGCTGGCCGCTGCTGACGTCGTGCTGCACGATTCGCTCGTCAGCGCGGAAGTTTTAGCCATGATTTCCCCTCGTGCCGAAATCATCGACGTCGGCAAACGTGCCGGCCGTAAGTTGCTTACCCAGGACGAAATCAATTCGCTGCTGGTTTCCTACGCAGAAAGCAGAACCACGGTGGTGCGCCTCAAGGGCGGCGATCCATCGATGTTCGGACGCGCCGGCGAAGAGTTGGAAGCGCTGCGCCGCGCAAATATTCCGCACCAAGTTGTTCCCGGCATCAGCGCGGCACTGGGAGCCGCCGCTGCCGCAAGAATATCGCTCACCGACCGTCGCGTCGCGTCGCAAGTGTTATTCAGCACCTTTTCTCGCAGCCCTGAGCATGGCGAACTCAAATGGAGCCGGCTAACCGCCGACACCACGCTGGTTCTTTACATGCCGGGCGCGGATTACGCCGAGGTTGCCGAGCGCTTGCAGAACAGCGGCCTGCCCGCCGAGTTGCCATGCGTAATCGTCTCACGTGCCACACACGCTGAGCAGCAAGTGCGCTGGTCGAACGTCGGCAGCCTCGCAGCGGAACAAAAACTACCCGCGCCCGCGCTTTTTATTGTGGGGCGTGTCGCATCGCACCAAATTTCGGAAATCAGCGAATCTTTCTGGGCTTCGCGCGAACCGGCGACGCGTCGTAAAGCGGAATCCATCGCCTGAACACTGGAGGAGAAGAAATGATCACATCGGACGCCACGCTTGAAAAACAATCAGCGAGACCCCCTGCAACGAAAATTTCATGGGACACCTGGGCGGTACTGGCTGCTTTTCTAGCCGCGCTGTTAATCCGTTTCGGTGTTGTGAAGCACATTCCGTGGTGAACGCGCAGCTTTGCGACCGGAAAAACGATTCGTACACTAGAAGGAGAGAATAGATGTCAGAGACTCTTGCGATTCCCCAGATCGAACAGGCGGAAATCAAGCAGGCGCAGCCCAACCTGCAATTCCTGCGCGTCATTCCCGGCATTCTTCTGTTGGCCGCCATCGGCTACGCGGGAAAGTTGCTGGAGCAAAACGTGGGCAAATATGCCAAAGCCCACCACTGGATCTTTCCAAACATTGAATACGTTTTGTGGGCCATTCTTCTCGGCCTGGCGATTTCCAATACCGTCGGCGTCCCCGCAATTTTCCGCGCGGGTGTCGCCACTTATGAATTCTGGCTCAAAGTTGGCATCGTTCTGCTCGGCGCTCGCTTCCTGTTAGGTGATGTTTTAAAACTGGGTGGCGTGAGTCTCGCGCTGGTGGCCATCGAAATAACCGGGGCCATCGCTTTCATGACCTTGCTGGGCCGCCTGTTTAATCTCAAGCCAAAACTAACGACGCTGCTAGCAGTGGGTTCCGCGGTGTGCGGCGTGAGCGCCATCATCGCCACTCAAGGCGCCATCGATGCTGATGAAGAAGACTCTTCGTTCGCAATTGCTGCCATCCTCGCGCTTGGCGCGCTTGCATTGTTCACGTTTCCGTTGATCGGCCACGCACTCCATTTGAGCGATCACGCTTACGGTCTCTGGGCCGGACTCGCAGTAGACAACACTGCAGAGGCTTCAGCCGCGGGCGCGCTGTACTCCGACGCCGCGGGCAAACTTGCCGTCCTCGCCAAGACCACGCGCAACGCCATGATCGGTTTCGTCGTTTTGGCGTATGCCATTTACTGGGCGAGTCAGGGACAGGCCAAAACCGTTAAAAACAAAGCCGCCTTCCTGTGGCAGAAATTTCCCAAATTTGTTTTGGGATTTTTATTGATCTCGGTGCTCGCCACCTATCACTTCTTTTCAAAAGAACAAGTCACCGCGTTAGCCAATCTTTCTCGCTGGGCCTTTCTGCTCACCTTTGCTGGCGTTGGTCTGCGCACCAATTTCCGCGAGATGCGCAAACAGGGCTTACGGCCCTTCGCAGTGGGAGCGATCGGCGAAGTAGTGATCGCCGTTTTTACTTTGGGAATAGTAATTGGAGCTCAAAAAATCTGGGGTTGGTAACCGACCAAATCCTTAGATGGCGCAGGACTGTATCGTTGGTTCGCTAAACAGAGCCGTGCGTCGCCCAAAACGAGTAGATTTATTACAACCTACAAACCAAGCACGGTCACTAATTCCTTCACCGAGGCCGACGACTTTTGCAGCGCCGCATTTTCTTCGGCGGTCAGCTTGATCTCAATAATTTCTTCGACACCCTTGGCGCCCAGCTTCACCGGCACGCCCACAAACAAGCCTTTAATTCCATATTGCCCTTCAAGATAAACCGCGCAGGGCAGGATTTTTTTCTTGTCCTTCAGAATCGCTTCCACCATTTCTGCCGCGGCCGCCGAAGGCGCGTAGTAGGCCGACCCAGTTTTCAGCAAATTTACAATTTCAGCCCCACCTTTACGGGTTCGCTCCACAATCGCGTCGATTCGCTCTTTGGGTAACAAATCCGGCAGCGGAATTCCTGCCACCGTCGAGTACCGCGGCAAAGGCACCATGTCATCGCCGTGCCCGCCGAGCACAAAGGAGTGCACATTCTCGACGCTCACTTTGCATTCCATGGCCACAAACGTACTCATGCGGGCCGAGTCCAGCACGCCGGCCATACCCATCACGCGATTTTTTGGGAATCCGCTAACCTTAAACGCCGCCTGCGCCATGGCGTCCAGCGGATTAGTCACCACGATAATGATGCAGTCCGGCGAATGCTTCACAATCTGTTCCACGCCGGCCTTCACTACATCGTAGTTGGCTTTCAACAGATCGTCGCGGCTCATTCCTGGTTTGCGTGGAAAGCCCGCGGTAATCACCACGATGTCACTGTTGGCCGTCCCGCTGTAGTCGCCAGTATTGGTGGAAATTCCAGTGGCGTGCGAATCCGTTCGCGTGATCGGTCCGGACTCCATCATGTCCAGCGCTTTTCCTGCAGGCACGCCGTCCAGAATGTCTGTGATGACGACGTCCGCCAGGTCCGCATCCACAATTCTTTGCGCTGTCGTCGAACCCACAAATCCGCTGCCTACCACGGTAACTTTCTTACGCATTCCCTCAGTCTCCTGAATTTATGTGCGATGTTAGGTTCAACATTTCGCGAAACGTTGCGCGCGAATAATCTGCAAAATCATGTGTGCGAGGAAACCGCCGCAGCAGCGCTCATGTTCTCGATAATTGCCGACGCAAACGCTGCCGTGCCCACCTTGGTAGCACCCGGCATTAGCCGCTCCAAGTCATACGTAACGCGCTTCTGTTGGATCGTCTTAGCAATGCCGTCTTCAATCAGCTTGCCGGCCTCGCTCCACCCCAGAAAATCAAACATCATCGCGCCCGACAGCATCAACGAACTCGGATTAATCACATCTTTGTCGGCGTATTTCGGCGCCGTTCCGTGGGTCGCTTCAAACACCCCAAATCCATCGCCGATATTCGATCCCGGGGCCATTCCCAGGCCGCCCACCTGCGCCGCGCACGCATCCGAAAGATAATCGCCATTCAAGTTTGATGTCGCCAGTACGCTGTACTCATCAGCGCGCAGCAACACTTGCTGAAACACCGAATCCGCGATGCGGTCGTTAATCAGTAATTTTTTCTTCCACTGTCCTTTGCCGTGCGTGCTGTAAATCGTGTCGACAGTGTGTTTCACTTCCGCATAAATCGTTTTCTTGAAATCGTCAGTGGCTTGCTCGAGTCCAGGTTCGACCAACGCGGCATTTTCTTCCACGCTCAATTGCGCATTTTTGTCGAGGTTGTCGATGATCCAGCTTTCGCGTTCAGTGATTGTCTGAGCCCGAAATTCCTCGCGGGCCAGGTCGTAGCCCCAGTCGCGAAACGCGCCCTCGGTAAATTTCTGAATATTGCCCTTATGGACCAGCGTCACGCTGGGCCGCTTGTTCAGCAGGGCAAACTTAATCGCGCGGCGAACCAGGCGCTTCGTGCCTGTAGGCGATATGGGTTTGATTCCTACGCCAGAATCCCAGCGAATCTGCTTTTTCCCGTCTTTCAACATGTCATGATTCAAAAATTCCAGTAGCTTCTTGGCGTCCGTCGTTCCGGACTTCCACTCAATCCCGATGTACACGTCTTCCGTGTTTTCCCGAAATATGACGATATCCATTTTTTCCGGCTGGCGTACGGGAGAGGGAACTCCTGCGTAGTAACGCACCGGCCGTTCACACGAATAGAGATCCAAAATCTGCCGCAGCGCCACATTCAACGAACGAATCCCGCCGCCCACCGGCGTCGTCAGTGGCCCCTTGATGGCCACGCGAAAATCGCGAATGGCGTCCACCGTATCGTTGGGCAGCCACTCGTTAAAAGTCTTGAACGCTTTCTCTCCCGCGAACACTTCGAACCACGCCACATGCCGTTTCCCGCCGTACGCGCGCTCCACAGCCGCATCAAACACGCGCCGCGAGGCCTTCCAGATGTCGCGACCAATGCCATCGCCCTCGATGAAGGGAATTACCGGCACGTCCGGCACCTGCAGCTCGTCTCCGGCATATCCAATTGCTTTACCCTCCGCAGGAACCGTCTGCCCGTTGTACGAACTCTTCATGAACCCCAATCCTCCGGCCATTGCTGCTTCATGCATTCCGCGACCATATGAGATTTCGCGTCAGTGCGGGACTTAAAAACATATCACACCTATGCATAATTCGCCCAAAGATGAGCGGACGAAAAGAGAAAGGGCAGCATCGCAAGACACTGCCCTCATGCAAGCCATCTAATAAATATTCGAAGAATCGCTTCTAGAACATATTCCACAAAAACTGGTTATACACTTCGTGGTGATACTGCACTTCCGGAACTTTCACGAAGGTGCCAAGCTGCCGCGAACAACGGTCAGCCGCAGCTTCCTTCAAATCCACATAGCGTCCCTTCACATCTTCTCCCAATAACTTCGTGGTCCATTCCGATTTCTTGAAACCGTCGATAGCGGTATAAATATTGTCTGGAAGATAGCGCTCCGCCTGCCGCAGATTCTTGATTTTCGCCGTTTCACCGTCGAGTCCCGTTCTGAATATCGAATACATCACCAGATAAGGGTTAGCGTCGGGCGCAACCGAGCGAACTTCCACGCGCGAGCTCTTCTCATTACCGATCGGGATTCGAATCATTGACCCGCGATCCACCGGCGAAGCCTTGATTTGATTCGGCGCTTCAAAATGTGGATCCAAACGCCGGTAGGCATTCACGCTGGCATTCAGCAGCAAACAAATATCGTTGCCATGCGTCAAAATGCGATCCACGAACGCCCATCCAAATTTGCTGAGCTTTTCCTCGCCCTTGGGATCCCAGAACAAATTCTTGGTGCCTTTGCTGATGGAAACGTTAGTGTGCATGCCGTTTCCGTTCACACCCACTACCGGCTTAGGCAAAAAACTGGCTGTCATTCCCATGCCCGTGGCCACTTGGCGGCAAATCAATTTGTAGAGTTGAATCTGATCGGCAGCCGCGACTACTTCGCCGTAGCCATAATTAATTTCAAACTGGGAAGGCGCAACTTCCGGGTGATCTTTCTCATTCTGGAATCCCATAGCGCGCTGCACTTCCGCAGTGGTGTCGATGAAGGTCCGCAGCGGATCGCCCGGCAGCGAATGGTAATAGCCGCCGGTATTCACGTATTCGAATTTGCTCGTTTCGTGATAACGCGCCTCGGCATCAGCGCCATTAAATAAAAATCCTTCAATTTCATTCGCGGCGTTCAGCGTATACCCGTCCGTTTTGTATAGCTCATTGGCATAGCCCTTGAGCACCCCACGAATATCCGCGCTGTAGGGCGAGCCGTCCTTGTCAATGACCTCGCCGAATACCAGCACCTTGCCCGCGCCAAAAATGTCCGACGGGCCCCAATAGAAAGCTCCCCAATCCATAGCCAAACGCAAATCGCTCTCGCGCTGCGCCGTGAATCCGCGAATTGATGAGCCGTCAAACGTCAAGTTGTCCCAGCTCTTGATTAAAAACTTCTTGTCGTAGTCCAGCATGTGCAGCCGGCCTTCAAGATCGCTGAATAGCACGGTAACTGCCTTAATCCGCTTCTCATCAGTCAGATACTTGATGCGTTCTTCCTGGATTTTGTGGGGAGCAACGCGGGCCTTGCGTTGCTCTTTGGCCTTCAGGTTCATTTCCTCGAGTTCGTCATAGGAATGGGTCAAGAAATTACGCAGTTCGTTGGGCATGATGCTCCTTGAGAAGGAAATGTAAGGTAATGGGCGTGGCTATTTGCGCTGGTGGCGTTCCTGCCTCGGCGCTAGGGTAATCTCGATAGCGCCCAGCGTCAAAACTGAAAATCCAAATCATCAAATCGAAATAAGTAATTATCACCGTCCGTTTCTAGTGTAAATAAACCGGCATCAATCGTAATACTCCTGTCCCAGGTGCGTTATCAAGTCTTCACCCATCATCCAGCGCAGCGTATTTTTCAGTTTCATGGACTGAATGAACAGATCGTGTTCCGGGTATAGCCCCGGCGCGGTCATCGGGGACTTGAAGTAAAAGCTCAGCCACTCCTGAATCCCACGCATCCCGGAGCGCTGCGCAAGGTCCAGAAACAACACCAAATCCAGAACGATGGGCGCCGCCAGAATCGAATCGCGACACAAAAAGTCCACCTTGATCTGCATCGGGTAACCCAGCCACCCGAAAATATCTATATTGTCCCAGCCTTCTTTATTATCGCCGCGCGGCGGATAGTAGTTGATGCGCACCTTGTGGTGCATCTTTCCATAAAGCTGCGGGTAAAGTTCCGGCTGCAAAATATATTCGAGCGCGCCCAGCTTGGATTCTTCCTTGGTCTTGAACGAGCCGGGATCCTCCAGCACCTCTCCATCGCGGTTTCCCAGAATGTTGGTGGAGAACCAGCCGTCCAGCCCCAGCATTCGAGCTTTAAAAGCTGGCGCCAGCACCGTTTTAATCAGCGTTTGACCCGTCTTGAAATCTTTTCCGGCGATGGCCACATTATTTTTCTGCGCCAGCTTCTGAATCGCGGGAATATCCACGCTCAAGTTGGGCGAACCATTCGCATAGGGCACGCCGCTCGTCACCGACGCCCACGCATACAACATGGACGGCGCGATAGACGGGTGATTAGTTTTCATCCCCGCCTCAAATTTGTCCGGCGTGGAGTGAACCTCTTCCGGCTTCAAAAATGACTCCGTGGACCCGCACCAACAGGTCACCAGCCTTGAAACTCCCGAGGTTTTGCGGAATTTCTCAATGTCATCTTTTATCTGCAACGCAAGTTCGTACTTGTTCTTACCCTTTTTGATGTTTGGCCCGTCGATCAGCCTTACGAAGTTGTGGTCGAACGCCGCCTTCATGGGCTTGATAGTGGAAAGAAAAGCCTTCACCTTCGCCAGGTCCTGCAGATTCAATACGCCAGCGTTTGCCGCGGACTCGTAAGCGTTGTCGTTAAAAATATCCCATCCTGCAAATACCAGATCGTTCAGCTCACTAAGCGGTACAAACGATTTGATCGATGGCGTGCGTCCTTCGGTGCGCTTACCAAGCCGAATGGTACCCAGTTGCGTGAGCGATCCCACCGGGTTCGATTCACCTTTGCGTACCAGCTCTACTCCGGCCATAAATGTAGTGCTCACCGCACCCATTCCGGGCAGCAATACGCCGAGTTTTCCCTTGGCAGGAGCGATTTTTCCAGGCTTTTTCATGCCTCTCCTTTTAAATTCGCGATATTGCTGAGCCCGTCGCGCACGAAGCCGTCATAAATTGAGTCACAATATTGAAATGATGCAGCAGAAGCGCTTCACTAACCCAAACAAACCAGTAATGATGAGCGAACCGTCACCGATTTGCAAATTTCGAGGCTAATGAGGAGTGGGCAGATTGCGATTATGCGACGATCTGGTGGATTAATGCTGTTGGAGCCCGCTAGAGGTTGGTGGATGATTCGCCACCGATGCGAAACGCCACGCGTAGTAGGCAGCGACGCTCTGCCGTAAGCGCTCGGCCCGTGTTGCATCGGGGTACCTTGTGATTATAGTGTCGACGATGGGAAGGACAAAACGGCTGTATTTTTCCAGGGTTTCGTGATCGCGGGAAAGAAGAGCGACTTCGACTGCGTTTTCGGTTGCATGGGTGACGAGCTCTATGCGCCCGACGAAGACGCGACTAAGCCGTGTGGGCGCCGGACGGATTGAGAGGGGCAGGACGGTGTCGACGAATTGTCGCGGAACAATGTAGAAGAGGCGGCTGCCTTCGCCGAACCACGAATCATGCCAGGTTTCCAGCATGGCGTGAGCCTCGTCACGGTACAGCCCTTGCGCGACGAGTACGTCTTCAAAGTCCGAGTAAAGAGAATCAAGCGTGCCACTGGTCGAGGGCGTGTCCATTATGGCGCCGCTGCTGTCGAGTGATGAGACCCGATAGCCAAGCTTATCGCCGCACCGTTCAAAGAGAATAATCGTGACGCCTCCGCCGGCATTGCTCTTGAGCTCTAGCTGACCGGCGGCCAGCACTTTCGCCGATAGTGGCGGAGCAAACAGCGAAGCTCCGCGGTAGAAAAGAAATTTCTCCAGTTGCTTGCCGGATGAAGTCTGAACAGAGACGATGTTGGCTGATGTTTCGCGTGCCGCGTAATAATGGCTGGACGTGGTCTCGTGGCGCAAAGTCGCGTTTGTTGTCGGCGACACGGTGATGGCATCCCAACCGATACTGCCAGTAGTTTGTGGCTCGAGAAGAAATGGTTGAGAATCCGCAGGCTGAACCTGACTTGCGTGCGGATACCACTCGGTGATCAGGCCCGAGGAAAAGCTAACGCGGGCCGCAACCGTCACTTGCCGGGGTGAATAGAAATAGATGACCGGCGTTTCCATTCGCACTGTACCGCGCAGGCCGCCCTTCACATTGGTGTTGCGAAAGTGCTCCACAAAGGTCGGCAGGTCCGATTTTGTCGCGACAGGAAGCCACAGGAGAGCATTCCCATCGTCCCCCGCAATCGATGTGAACGTACCCCATTCGTGCACGATCAAAGGCGAATCCGGGGACTGTTGTGCTCGCGCGGTTTGTCGCAATAGAAGACCGAACAACGCAACCAGCAGCGCAGCCACTAGCACACCAAATCGCGTCGTGGCGCCCCGAGAATTGTAAAGTCGGAACGGCTTCATTGCCGCCCCTCTGCAACAGTCGTCTTCGTCAACATCTCGGCCATGGTCGGGCCGTCGTTTCCGTTGAAACGGCTGGCGAGATTACGAGCGAGGAGCGGATCATTTTTTGCGCCAGCAACCGCTCTTTGGGTGTGAGGTTCGTGTTCGGCAGCTGGGCCGGATAGCGTGATCAAGGCGGCTGCGAATTCCATTTGTGGATCGTTGCCGCGATGCTGAATTGCCTCCTTAATGAGCGCGTAACCGTCGAGGCCGATGGCGGGATTCGGTGAATTGCCGCCAAGCCATTGCTTGTAGACTTCAATAAGGTAGCCAGTGTCAAAGTAAGTGAGCGCTCGCGCTGCTTCGGTACTTGCGGATTTTGTACCCATGGTGATTCTGGTAAGCAGTTCTTTCGCGGCAGCGGGATTCTTGCGCGCGTAAAGCGTCGCGCGGCGCAACGTTTCCATATGCACGATGACGTTGTGGTTTGCCGCGAGGATAGCCAAAGTGTCTGAGGCCAGTTTGGAGGTATCGTAGGTCTCGGCACCGGACAAATTCCAATTGTGGCTGACCCACGGCAGTGACTCAGCCGAACCAATGTCAAAGGTGTGACAGACGAGCGGCGGGCCGGCGAGTAATGCTCGGGCGATGAACATCAGCAGCGTGGAAATGGCCAGTAATCGCAGCAATGTCGAACTCTGAATTTTCATGTCAGACTCCTTGCGATAAAATTGCAGATCACTCTAGGAGACGTTCGAACGCGAATGGGTGTTAACAACTACTTGTGTTGCGTCTCGGGGCCGGGCCACGACCGCTCCCAGTGACGCCAGAGCCCGATATCGCCAAGATCGAGTGCGTTCCACCAGGAGTCAAGCATCGCGCGGTCCAAGCGAAGAATACCTTCGCGCGTCGTGTCTGCAGGGGGTGGAATAAGCGCGGACAGCCGCGCGTACACAGCCTGGCGATCAACTTCGCTTACGCGCGAAAGCAGATGCCAGAGTGTCAGCCCATCACGCGGTCGAGCCTGACGCAGGATCACTTGTTGTGCCGCCAACCGTTGTGCGGAACCTTCTTTGGCAGAATCAAACTGAGAGACCGCTGAGCGGAACATCTCTGAAGCATCTTCAAAAAAAGGCAAGCCAGGTCCAGAGTCTTTGTAAGTTGCGACCGCAGCGCCAGCGGGAATCAACGATTCATATCCACTGCTGTGGAACCCGACCCATCCGAGTGTCGTACTCAGCAGGCCGTTGCCGTTTTCTTCGATGCTCAACGTGTACATGCACCCGAGGTCGACAGCGACGGCGGACGCAGTGTCCACCACAAATTCTCCCGGCGGGGCCCAAATGGTCGCATGAATCGTCCCACGATCAAGGGCGATCCGTTTGCGCCCTGCGGCGGATTGCAGTAAACGCAATCGGGTCATGGGCTCAAGTTCAAGGCGTCCAATATCCGCCACCGCGATATTGGCCGTGGAAACACGATTCGTCTCAAATGTTTCGCCGACTTGGATCTGCAGTTTTCTATTTGGCTTGCTGGTCGTGAGCGAGGTGTCTGCTGGTGCTTCACTGAGCTCTACACTCCAGCCGGTGTGGCTGTCTGGAGGCGTCGATTCGCGCAACGAAAGCACCAGCGCAATGGTAAAAGCGGCCAGTGTTAAGGTCGCGGCCGCCAACCTAGGGGCCCAGGTCTTGGAAGTAGTCGCCAGCCACCATGAGGAACGGCGAGGCGCGTAATCGATCACTGGGAACGCCGGAGGCACAAGACTTGTAGCGCGGAACTCCTTTAGGGCCTGCTCCAAACGCTGAATTTCAGTGTCGGGTTCGCCTGTACCTTCCCAGAGGTATTCATTGTGCTCAGTCTGTCTTTTATCTCGTTCGCTCATATCAGACCGTAGTCCCGTTTTTGCTATCGCTCGCATTTCGCGATTTTCCGATCGCGAGTTTCTGTCGCAATTGATTCATGCCGCGATGAAGATTAACGCGCACGGAACCTGGTGAAAGACCTGTCTTCATGGCAATTTCCGGGCCCGTCATACCCTCGACCAGCCGCAAAATTAAAGTTTCGCGGTACGCTTCGGGTAAGCTCCGGACGCACTCGAGAATCTCCGCAGCTTCTCTGTTTGAGGAAACGTTGACCTTCGCCGGTTGTTCATCCGGATCGGACGCGTCATCGGGGCTTTCCGGCCTTGTTTGTGATTGGCGGTAGTGGTCGACCGCGAGGTTTCGCGCGATGGTCGCAAGCCACGAGCCAAACCTTGAAGTGTCCCGCAACTCGCAAACGCGAGGAAGCGCTCGCAGGAAGACTTCTTGTACCAGGTCTTCGACTTCAACATGACGAACCCGTCCGAGCAAGATGCCGTGCACCATGCGGGCGTAACGCTTGTAGAGCTGCCCAAACGCTTCCGTGTCACCCTGCTGAGCGGCCCTCACAAAGGTGGCGTCGGAGTCGTGTAGGCAAGCCTGCGCTTCCGTGACCAAAAGATGCTCCAGGACTCGGGGACCGAAATTGAGTGTACTTTGGACGGCCGCATTGTGCAGCGACAAGGCTCTCTACCAAGTGAGACGTATGCGACATGCCGAGTGTTAACAGGATGGTCTAAATTGGACCGCCGTAGGGTGGGACTCCCATGGGCGGTTCGTTCGAAGCTGCACCCGTAAAGCCGCGCGGGGTAATGGCTCAGCACCTCAAATGGCTAGTGCAAGTTCGCGTACTCCGCTTTCGCTTCTTTCAGTATGGGAATGCCGAGATCGGCACTCTTCCACATCGCCAAAAAATCCTGGTAGGAAGTTTTTGCTTTCGCCGCGTCGCCGGAGAGAGAGTACGCGCGCCCCAGCCTTAGGTGCGCGAGCGATCCGATCGGCTCATTGCCCACTACGCCGGAGTGATCGAGAATTTTTTGGAATTCGGTCGCTGCGGCGGTGCCATTTTTCTCGGCGAGATACGCTAGGCCGCGCAAGTAAACGGGATACAACGAAAATGTGAAACTCGTATTGCATTGGCCCAATTCATAAGGCGATGACGCTTCCAGCGCCTCCACCGCCTTTGTAGCGTCCCCGTTGTGCAACGCGATGGCCGCATGAATCATGGGCAAATAATTGAACTGCACAGTCGTATCTTTTGGAAAGCGTTTGGCCAGATCCGCGGCCAACTGCGTGGCACGCATGAAATCGCCTGCGAGTCCGAGCGCAATCGCCGAAAACCCCGCGGTCTGCCGGCCGGTTGCGAGAGAAAGCGCAGACTGGGCTTCTTGCTTGGCCGCCGAAAGATTGCCGGCGAGTGCGTCGCGTACCGCCGCGTGCGCCAGATACTCCGCCGCGGTTTCCTTTTCGTCCGACCGTCGAGCGGAATCGGCGGCGCGGCGGGCAAGATCCCGGCTCTTGGCGAACTCGCCGCCGTTGGCGGTAGTTTCGGATTCGAGGAAGAGGATTTGATCGTCGATACCCATTTTGCCCGTAGCGTCGGCCACCTGCTTTCGCATGCCGGCGTCGTCGTGCAAAAGAAAATCCACGTTGTAAAGGACAAGTGGAATCCAGGGCGAGTCAACATTGTGGGAGCGCGACTCCTGTGCGGTAGCCTTGGCTTGGTCCAGCTGATTGATCCACTGGTAGCTGTACATCAGATTCACGATGTTATTGCCGCTGCCGGGATTGATCTTGACCGCTTGTAAAGCGCCCGCATGAGCTTTCTCGTAATCGCCCATAAAGGTAAAGACGATCCAAAGGCTGGCTGGCGGCTCCTCGTCGCGAGGATAAGTTTGTGCCCATAACTGATACGAAGTGCGCGCGGTGTCAAGATTTCCGGTAACGACCAACTCATAAAACGACGAAATAGCAAGTTTTTCGCTCTCGCTGGTACGGTCGCGCAATTCGTAAGCTTTGCGAGTATTCTCAGCAGCGCGGTCACCTTCACTGAGCGGCTGATAAGCTTGGCCCAATCGCAAATAAGCCATGGCGAAATTGGGATCCAGCGACACAGCTTTTTCAAAGAAGGGAATTGCAGCAGCATAATCGTTTATGACGTCCATGGTTTTGCTACCCAGGGCATAGGCTTGCAGCGCCTCCAGCGACGGAGTGGTTACGTTCTCCGGTACAGCGTCGTACTTCTGGACAGAAGCGAGCGACTCCCCGAGCTTGGAGCGGAGCCTGGATGCCCCGTCACCAAGCTCTTTGAGGACTTGTTCTTTCCCGCCCGCGGTGACCTGCTCGTCGGAAAGGGTATCGCCGTTGGCGCAGTTCACCGCCTTTAATCCCAAAACATATTGGCTTCCTAAACTGGAGATAGAGCCTTCGATGCTGGCCGCGCTGCCGGTGCGCTGGCAAACCTTGCGTGTGAGCTCGTGCGTGAGCTTCGCCTGTGGCGACTGATTCATCAACGACAATGTTTGGGCGATGCGCTGGTCGGAAATGAGGCTGAGAAATGGGGACTGTTCCAGTTGTGCGGCTAATCCTTGGCGAAGCGTGCCATCAAACACGGGATCGCCAGTCGAATTGATGAAGTCCGCGAGGACAATGGTGTCTTTGGCGCCTAATTTGGGCGCCGCCCGGTGCACAAAAAAATAAGTAACGGCGGCCCCTGCGGCGAGTGCGACGAGCGCGGCGGCCATCGGCCAGCGGTTCGCTTGAGCTCTTTGTTCGAGGCTCGTGTGTGTAGCAGACGCTACTCGCGACTCGGTGTTCCGGCGCAGCTGCTGAAGATCGGAGCGCATCTCCGCGGCGCTCTGGTAGCGAAGATCACGATCCTTTTCGAGCGCCTTGGTGATTAGCGATTCCAACGCGGGAGGAACGTGCGGGTTGATTTCCTTCGGCGGCACAAGTTGCTGATGGACGATGAGGCCGCAAATTTCTCCGGCGCTTGAACCATTAAAGGGAATTTGTCCGGTGGCCATCTCGTAAAGCACCGTCCCAAAAGAGAACAGGTCGCTGCGGGCGTCAAGGTCTTTGGCGCGAACTTGTTCCGGGGACATGTACGCGACGGTACCGAGCATAGCACCGGGACTCGTGAGGTGTTCCGCGTCGGACCGCGCGATGGTGGTTTCACCGCTGACTGGGACCGCTTTGGAAGCGATCTTCGCGAGACCGAAATCAAGAATTTTGGCGTGACCGCGTTCAGAGACGAAGATGTTGGCGGGTTTAATGTCGCGATGAACGATGCCTTTGGAGTGAGCGGCGTCGAGCCCGTCGGCGATTTCGATGCTCAGGTTGATGAGCGATTCCAAATCCATGGGCCGGCCCGCGATGCGGTGCTTCAGGGTGGTGCCTTCCAAATATTCCATGGCGATGAAAGCGCGGCCGCTTTCCTCGCCGATATCGTGAACAGTGCAGATGTTGGGATGGTTCAGCGCCGAGGCGGCTTTGGCTTCCCGGCGAAATCGTTCCAGCGCTTGATCGTCATGGGCAACGTCTTCCGGCAGGAATTTCAGCGCAACAAAGCGGTCTAGGCGGGTGTCTTCAGCCTTGTAGACGACCCCCATGCCTCCGCCACCGAGCTTTTCGATGATGCGGTAATGAGAGATGGTTTGGCCGAGAAGCGGCGCCGATTCCGCCATAAGGTGGACATCTTAGGTTGCCGCACAAGAGCAAGTCAACGAACAGCGACGCTTGTGCATCAGTTCCGATAAACAGATTCTACGGAAATCGGCATTACCAACGAAAAAAAATATGCGCCGGCAGGGAATTGAGGGCTAAGAATTGGAATTAAGAATTGGGACTAAAACCAGTCGCTGCGGTACGCCACCCACCAGCACAAGCAGCCAATCGGAATGGTGGCGCCTAGCGCCCACCACAGCGGTAACGCTACGTCCGCCACGATTCCTAGCACGGAAAATGTCATCCAGAAGACCTTGCGTTGCATGCTTTGATTTTAGCTCTAACCGCGGTGCGTAAATCGATCGTGGGAACTTAGTTTGCGTAACACGCAATGCCGCTTGGTGTGAGGATAGGCCTTTAGCAGGAACGGAACCAATCTGACCGACGACTCGCTAGGACAAAGCGACCGCCGCGCTTGACTCCCGCATCTCCATGAACGGCAGTTGCGCCTTAATCGTGGTCCCCAACCGGGTCGAAACAATATGAATTGTGCCGCCCAGCTTCTTCACCCGCTCGTGCATGCCCATTAGCCCGACACCGCCTTGCCCCTTACCTACTTCCTGCAATACTTCCTGCGACATCCCATGGCCATTATCCGTGATCGTGGTATTAATCTGGCGCTCATGAATTTTTAATTCCACGCAAGCTTTTTGCCCGCCGGAATGTCGATGCACGTTGGTCAGGCCCTCCTGCACAATGCGAAATAAGGCCGTCTCCAGTTCGCGATTGAAACGTGGAAATTCCTCAGCTAAATCCAACTGCACATTAATTCCGCTGCGTTGCGAAAACCCCTCCACATACCAACGCAACGCCGAAACTAATCCAAAATCATCCAGCACCGGGGGGTGCAACAGGTACGACATGGTGCGCACTTCTTTGATGCAATCGCCCACCAGATCCAGCGATTCCTGAACCAACTCCTTATTCCGGTCGTCGGATTGCGACAACCGCCGAGCCAATTGTCCCAAAGTGAGGGTAACCGCGCTCAGATATTGCCCTGCGCTGTCGTGCAACTCGCGCGCGATTCTTCGTCGTTCTTCATCCTGCAATCGCACGATACTCTGGCTCAACTGGCGAAGCGCATTTTCGGCATTCAAGCGCTCCGAAACCTCGCGTCGCAAATCCGAATTCACTTTGGTAATTTCCATGGTGCGTTGCAATACGCGGCGCCCCAGTTCCTCGCGTGCTTGTTGCAAGACCCGCTCATTTTCTTCGCGTTGTTTAAGTAAGTCGCGAACCTCATATTGGCGTCCCCGTGCGCGCACCGCCGAACGCACCGCGCTGATAAGAGTGGGCACACGCACGGGACGTTCCAGCATATTCACGTTCCCGTGGACGCCGAACACATGGACCAATCCCGAGCTGACCTGTGAGCTTTCTTCGCTTCCATTCGTCAACAAAATTACTGTTACATCCGACCACGGTTGCTGATTTTTTAGAAAGTCAAACAATCGCTCCACGCCACGTGGCACCAACGCTTCTTCCGCGATAATTATCGCTTGCACGCTGTCATCCAGAGCGTCCGCCAGGCGCTCAATGGATTTGTAACAAACGCCGTGAATCTGATCTTTGAGCAGGTAGCGCAGCAACAGCGGGCCGTCTCTTCCGGTGGGCGCGCAAATGAGTACGTTTACCGTTTGCATCGGTTCTTTTATCCCGCGGTGGCGCCTTTGGAGCCGGACTTGGAGGTCACATCCAACAGGTCTTCGATTTCTCCCAGGAACTTGGGAATGCCCGACAAGATGCCCTCGAATTGGCGCAACGGCTCGCCGATCTCAAGACCTTTATCGGTGATCTCAAATTCCCGGATGCTCGTTTCGTGCGCTGACAAGCGATTCTTGATCACGGAAATGGCCTTGCGCACCCTACCGCCCGCTTCGAAATACCGCAAATAAATGACCAGGTCGGCAAGGTAGGTCAGTTCAAATGACGTGGTATCGGCGGTATTGAGCATTCCATGTTGTGCCGTGGTCATGATGGTGAGCACCCCATGCGCATTCAAATACGCCAACAATTCATGCAGCTGCGCCAGCAAAAAGCGCTCACTGGTCATGGCCGTTAGGTAACCGTTTAGGCTATCGATCACTACCACCCGGACGCCTTCATCTTCCACTTTTCTACGAAGCCGGTAGGCGAATTCGCCTGGGGATTGCTCGTTAGGATCAATCTGGTGAATCTCAATACTGCCCTCTTGTATGTGGCCAGCCAGATCCAGGTCCACGTTCTTGCCGCGCTTGATGTAGGTCGTCTTGGATTCATCAAACAGGAACAAACACGTTTTGTAGCCCTGCTGCGCCGCCGCCGAAACGATCTGAATTCCGACCGTAGATTTCCCGGTTCCGGCGGGGCCCACAAGGACAACGCCTGTGCCCCAGCGCACACCTCCGCCGGTCAAGCGGTCAAGCTCGTCATTATTTGTTTTGAGGATGCCGCCTTCATCTTTAGGCCTTGTGCCATTCAGCGAATCGCTAGCGACGAGCCTTCTGAAAACTTGCAGCCCACCGTGCCGGATCACAAAATCGTGGCTGCCCTCGAGCGAGGGTCCAGCACGTAATTTCGTTACTTGCAGCGTCCGTTTCACAGAGCCGTATTCCGATTGAGTTTTTTCCAGCAGCACCACCCCATGAGCAATGCTTTGCAGCAGCAAGTCGGGGTTCTCGACCGTATAATCTTCCAGAAAAAAAACTGTGCAGTTGCACTCGGATAATATTTCTTTTAGCGCCAGAATCTGCCTGCGGTAACGCAGCGGATCACGGGCCACCAAGCGAATCTCGGAAAGGGAATCGATTACTACCCGTTGGGGTTTCAGACGACGTACATCGTCGACTACCCGTTGTACGGTTTCGCTCAGCTCTACATCAGCCGGTTGGAAAACCGTATATTGCTCTTCATTCTTAAGCCGGTCGCCCAGGGTGCTCAACTCTTGCAGATGTATTCCGTCGAGCGTCCAGCCGTGAGACTCCGCCACCGCACGAATCTCGTCCTCGGATTCCGAGAACGTAACATAAAACCCCTTTTCAGAGTTTTTCACACCGGCCAGCAAATACTGGAGCGCCAGAGTTGTTTTGCCTGAACCCGGCGCGCCTTCTATCAGAAAAAGACGCCGAGCCGGAAAGCCGCCGCCGAGGATATGATCCAGTTCTTCAATTCCACTGCTCAGCCGATTTGTCGTCCTGCTTTTTTTGGCATCTTTGGATGACGGCATTTGTGATCCGGTCTCCTACGTGCCACTGGCTAGCGATTTCGCTCGCAGCCCATCGGTATCAAAAAACTTATCACCTTCCAAAACTGTTTCCATCGCTTGGGTCAGCAACTCCTCTCCGCTGGCCTTGCACACGTAACCGTGAGCACCACTCTTGGTCACATCTTTCGCAAACTGGTGCGAATTATGCATTGTGAATAAAAGTATTTTCACATCTGGCATGGTCATCGAAATTCGATGAGCCACTTCCAAGCCATTGAGGACGGGCATGGAAACGTCCAGGATCACCAAGTCAGGCCGCAATAATTTGGTTTGTTCAAACGCCTCGAGGCCGTCGATGGCTTCGCCGCAAACTTCCCACCCCGGGTGAGGTTCGATGGCGGTGCGCAAACCTTTGCGCATCATCGCATGATCATCGGCGATTAAAATTCTGGCCATTGCTTCTCCGTCGGGCTGCCACCTATCATCGCCGCTCGAAGAGCATTCATTACATCGGTATGTCCCTGTATTTTCAATCTAAGGGAAGCGAAAGGCACATCGGAGGAAATTAGCGCTGCGACTTGAGCGTCCTGGGTCCCGCCCTCGCGCGGGTCGGCTCACTTTGAAAAAACTAACTGCCGTGCCGGCTCCTTATAGCGCCGGAGTTCGAGCACCAGGTACCACACAACCGCTATGTTAATCAGCAGAACCACAACTCTTACGAGGTTGGGATGGTGAAAAATCTCATAGATTTCCAAAGGAATAAACGAAGACGTCGCGACAATTGTGAAATATTCCGCCCATCGCTTGCCCAATGCCAGCCCAACTCCTTCCGTGAGCAAAAGTGCCGCATAAAAGAATGTGCCGAAGCTCAGTTCCCTGAGCCGCTGCGGACTCAAATCCGTCAATCGTTCTATGAGCGCATGCAGGTAGTGATTATTGGGATCAACGCGAAAAACATTTATCCAATGCTCCAGGATCCCCACGAGATCTTTATCGATAAGCGTGTGTGCGCCAATGCCCACCGCCAGCAATGCCAGCCCTTTTACAAGTTTGAACGCCGCGATGACGAGCAGGCCGCGGGAAGGATGTTCATACTGAGATATGGTCTCGTTAGACAATTGCGATTACGCCTTCGCTTGGCGGATTATTCCTTTTTTTCGGCCAATTCAGCCCACCGCGCGTACAGTCGTTCCACCTTGTGTTGCGCTTCTTCCATTCGCTTGCAGGTTTCCAGCAGTCGCGGGCCGTCACTGGCCAACTGGGGATCGGCCAGCTCCTCGCGTGTTGCGGAAAGTTCAGACTCCGCTTGCATCAGGCTATCTTCGATGTTGGCAAATTCCCGCGCCTCTTGGTAAGAAAGTTTTCGTTTGGTTGCCGTCGCCGCCGCCAGTTGTGCATTAACATTCGAGCGACCATTTGAATCCTCCGGGGCCGTGCCGTTTGAATTCGGCCGTTTGTTTGAACCCTTGCTTCTCTCCTTGATTGGCAATGTACCTCTGGTTGAAGTTTGTTTTCTTTGCCAAGCATCCCACTGCGAGTAGTCCGCAAAGCGCTCCGCGCCGCCGCGTCCATCCAGCCCCAGCACAATCGTCGACACGCGATCCAGCAAGTAGCGGTCGTGAGTTACCAGCAGCAACGCGCCTTTAAACTCCAGCAAACTTTCTTCTAAAATTTCCAGCGTTGGAATATCCAGGTCGTTAGTCGGTTCATCCAGCAGCAACACGTCGGCCTCTTGCAGCATCAGTTGGGAGATCAAAACGCGGGCCCGCTCTCCACCGGACAATTTACCGACACGTTGGTTTAGGTCTTCAGGGTCGAACAAAAATCGTGCTGCCCAGGCCGCTACGTGAATTACGTTACCTTGATAAATCACCGCGTCGCTATCCGGGGCCAGCGCGCGCCGCAGAGTTAAATCGGGGTCGAGCTGTCTGCTCTGGTCAAAATACACCATGCGTAGTGGCTCGGCGCGTTGAATTCTGCCGCTCGTGGGCGCGATTTCGCCCCGCAATAATCGCAATAGCGTAGTCTTCCCGCTGCCATTCGGTCCCACCAGTCCCACTCGCATACCGGCAGTCACTGCGAAATTCAGGTCCTTGAACAAAGTGCGTCCGCCCAGTTCACAACTCACCGCGTCCAGCGTGATGAGCTGCTTGGTCTGGCGGTTGGTGGCTGAAAAATCGATGCGCGCAGTCGTGCTTCGAGTTCTTGTATTTAAATCCGCGAGATCGCCAATCAGTTCGTGAGCTTTATCGATACGCGCTTTAGATTTTGTGGTGCGGGCCTTCGGTCCGCGCCGCAGCCACTCAATTTCCGTGTGCACCCGATTCGCCAGCGCGGCCTGCTCCTTGCGTTGCGCGTGCAGGTATAGTTCCTTGGCTTCCAAGAATGTGCTGTAATTTCCTTGCACGCGCAGCAAACCATCCGCATAAAGTCGATTCAGTTCCACTACTTCGCTGGCCACATTTTCCAGAAAATAGCGGTCGTGGCTGACCACCACGCACGCGAACGGCGCATTACGCAGCAACCCCTCTAGCCAGGCAATTCCCGCCAGGTCCAAATGGTTGGTCGGCTCGTCAAGCAGCAGTACATCGGGGTGCTGCACCAGCGATTCAGCGATCGCCAAACGTTTTCGCCACCCGCCGGAAAGCGTCGTGGCCATCACATCGCGATCCGTAAAACCTACGCGGCCCAAAGTCTCCGCAATGCGTCCAGCCCGCTCCGACTGTGGCACCGCGGCGCTCTGTAGCGCCCGTTCCACCACGCTTAGCACTGTGTCACCGGCGGCAAAATCGGAAATTTGCGACACGCAACTCAAACGCGTTCCTTTGCGCACCGCAACGTCTCCGGTGTCGGGTGTCACCCGACCGGCCAGAATCTCCAGCAACGTGGACTTGCCCGAACCGTTCGGCCCAATAACGCCAATGCAGTCGCCACTCGAAACCGTAAACGAAATGTCTCGAAATAATGGCGTGCTGCCGTATTTCTTGGATAATCCCTGTGCGCTGATAATCGGTGGCAAATTCCTGGGGTCTGCTCCTGTACTTAGTTTACCCTGCTACGATTTTACCTTGATACGATGCGAGCGCACGATGGGTTCCGGCTAGCGTTTCGCGCAAATCAAAAATGGCTCACGACTATGATGCCCTAATTCTCGGCGCTGGTGCCGCAGGTCTGATGTGCGCCATCGAAGCAGGGAAGCGGGGCCGGCGTGTTGCCGTCCTTGAACGCGCAGCGCGCACAGGCAAAAAAATCCTCATCTCCGGCGGCGGGCGCTGCAATTTCACCAATCTTCACTGCCGCCCGGAAAACTTTATCTCCGCGAACCCGCACTTTGCCAAATCCGCGTTGGCGCGCTACACACCGGCTGATTTTATCGCTTTGGTCGAAAGCCATTCCATTCCGTACCACGAAAAAACTCTAGGCCAGCTCTTCTGCGACCGTGCAGCACGCGACATCACCGACATGCTCGAAGCGGAGTGTCAGGCCGCCAACGTCGATCTTTTTCTTAGCACTGCAATTCATGAAGTTGCTCATGCAACGGAATTCACCGTGCGCACTGCTGATGCAGAATTCAAGGCTCCCGCCCTGGTTGTTGCGACTGGCGGCTTAACCATCCCTAAAATGGGCGCCACGGATTTCGGCTATCAAATCGCGCGTCAGTTCGGAATTAGAATTCGTCAAACGCGCCCGGCTCTCACGCCACTTCTATTTGAAGCCGCCGATCGATCCACCTACTGCAACCTGGCTGGCGTTTCCGCGGAAGTGATCGCCGCAACCGATCATCGCGCATTTCGCGAAGCCATGCTCATCACCCACCTAGGTCTAAGCGGCCCCGCCATCCTCCAGGTTTCCTCCTACTGGAACAAAGGCGAACCACTGCGCATCGATCTCGCTCCGGACCGCGAGGTGTTCGCCTCGCTACGTTCCTCATCAACCAGAAACGTCGCTGCCGCGCGCGCGGCAATTCAACTCGCGCTCCCCAATCGTTTCGCAACGCGCTGGCTCGACGCACATCTCCCGCCAAGGTGGACCAACGAAGACCTGGCGCGCCTCGAACGAGAGCTACATCAATGGACCATCATTCCCGCAGGCACAGAAGGCTTCGAGAAAGCTGAGGTGACTCTCGGCGGCGTAGATACTGACGAACTCTCCAGCAAAACGATGGAGTCGCGCAAAGTTCGCGGTTTATTTTTTATCGGTGAGGTGGTCGACGTGACCGGGCATCTAGGAGGCTTTAACTTTCAATGGGCCTGGGCCAGCGGCGCAGCCGCCGGTCGCACACTCTGATTTTGTCGATTTAGCGAAGATGCCCACAAAATTTTGCAAAAAAATTACGGCAGCGTGAACGCCAGCACGTAATCTCCCTGCTTGGTTCCCAGCTTCCCATGGCCCCCGGCGGCAATAACCAGATATTGTTTGCCGTTTAACGTGTAGGTCATAGGCGTCGCTTGCCCGCCAGCCGGCAAGTCATATTTCCACAGCTCTTTGCCAGACTCCGCATCGAACGCTCGAATTGCATTATCCATCGTGGCCGCCGAAAAGACCACGCCACCGCCAGTCACAATTGGCCCGCCCAACGTCACCGTTCCGGTGCTCTTACCTGGCACAAAACTTCCGAGCGGCACATCCCACGCCTTCTTTCCGGTAAATAAATCAACCGCAGCCACTGTCCCCCACGGCGGCGGGCTGCACAGGGTTAAAGTCTCGCTCGGCCCGATCAAAGGTGTTCGAAACATCGCATACGGTGCCCCCGCTTGCCGGCCCCATTCCCCGTGCAAACGATCGTTGCTGGTCCCTGTCTTGATGTCGTCGTCGAATTTTTCTCGCGGGATCAGCCGCACTAGAATTGCCAATCGGTTAGTGTCCATCACCAGCAGGTGCCGTTGCGGATCGTAGGCGGCACTGCCCCAATTCACCCCGCCGACGCTCCCCGGGTAAACAATTGTGCCCTTCACGCTTGGCGGAGTGAAAATTCCTTCCGAGCGCGCGGCTCTAATCTTGTCTGCGCAGGCCTGCTTTTCTTCCGGAGTTCTGCCCCAGGCATCTTCGGGACTAAGTTTTTCCGGCACCATCGATATTGTGGAAGAAGGTTGCGTTGGCGAGGCATCTTCGCCCGGAATATCGCTCTTCGGCGCTGGTCTTTCCTCCACCGGCAACAGCGGCGCGCCCGTCATACGATTCAGCACAAACACCCGCCCCATCTTCGTCGTGATCGCCACCGCCGGCGTCCCGTCGCGCCACGAAAACAAAGTGGGCTGCGAAGCGACGTCGTAATCCCACAAATCGTGGTGCACCACCTGAAACCCCCACACAAAGTCGCCAGTGGAGGCGTGCAACGCAACCACGGAGTTCGCCCACTTGTTGTCTCCGCGCCGCAAACCGCCAAAATAGTCAGGGCTGGCGCTACCGGTGGGGATGAAAACCAGGTCGTGCTCCGCGTCCACGGAAAGCGTGGACCACGCGTTTCCCGCCCCAGTCCGCGGCGAGCTTTTTGACGCCCATGGAATCGGATCCCACGACCAGCGCTGTTTCCCGCTGCGCACATCAAAGGCGCGCACAATTCCGCGCTCCAGCTCCACCGCCCGGTTATCGCCAATCGACGATCCGGTAATCACCAGGTCCCCCGCGATAGCGGGAGCGGAAGTGACCTGATATTGCCCGGCATCTCGCAAGTTCACATCTTTGGTTAAGTCGATCTGCCCATTCGCCCCAAAATCCGCGCACGGTCTACCGGTCTCGCCATCCAACGCGATCAACCGCGCATCCAGCGTGCCGATAAAAATCCGCAGCCGGCACGGCTGCCCGGTCTTTGCCCCGGAGTCTTTCCACGCGGAAACTCCTCGCGAGGTAGTCTCCGAAAACCCGTGGCTAGCGTCCAGCTTAGGGTCATACTCCCAAATTTTCTTTCCAGTTTCAGGCTCCAGGGCAATCACGTGGTCGAATGGCGTCGATAGATAAAGTTGCCCATCCACGAGAATTGGCGTGGCCTCGAACGCCGCATTACGTTTCAGGTTGTCCCCAACTTGATCCAGCGCGCCCGTGCGGTAGGTCCAAGCCATCTTCAACTGCGTGACGTTATCGCGGTTAATTTGTGTGGCAGGGGAGTAACGAGTCCCACCGGTATCGTGTCCATAATTCGGCCAACCCAAATCGGCCGCAGCAGTGGCGGTCACCGCGCTGGACGAAGTGTCGCTTCCTTGCGCTCCGGCCTGCGGGGGCGACATGAGGACCAGCCCCCCAGCACACACATACTGCAAAACTACGGTCGCCAACCACCATTTTGACGTTTGCATGCGCCCATTAATATCCCAGCAGGGCGGGGGAACGCAACACGCCGAATTTATTGACCAGCTAGAGAAGTACGCGAGGCGAAAGGAGGCTATTCGAGGTGGATTAACGCTTGCTTTCGTTCAAACCGCCGACAAAACTAACCGCCAGCAAGCTGCCTACAGCAAACAAAAGAACGATGACAATCATGGATTGAAGGGCCTCGCTCTTCAATAGAGCATGCGAGATTCCATTCTAACCCTATGTAGTATCAATGGAAGATCACTGAGATGTTGCAGAACTGTGCAAGCAATTAGACAAGGTCATGCACTTTTCTCGGGAAAATTCAGGCGCGGCGGCCTGCAGTAGCGCCAAGTCCACTAATCATGCTCACTGCCACCAAGGTTAAAATGGAAGCGCCAATGAGGAGTACGGCAATCATGGTTGGGTCCCCTTGCGGTGGGCTGGAAAACCCCGTGAAAGAGCATCCTAATTGCGCCCGTAACCGCAGTGAATACCACTATTTACTTAGCGGATGACGCGACGATACTGCATTACGGTACCGGTACTTTTTAGAGCCTCAAGCCTTACGTCTTACTAAGCCGAATCGACCCGTCCGAGGTATGAATGACCAGCGGCTGCCCTCCGCCATTCATTTTTCCATGAATCTGCGAATTGCTAAAGCTGCCTTCCACCGTTACGGGCATACCCAAGCTGATGTGCCCGTCGCCCGTACTGGCATCAATGTTGGCCTGAAGGTCACCCGGCAAGGTCATATCCACGCTACCGTCGCCCGTATGGATATTCCAAGCCGTGTTCATTCGAGAGCCGTTATTGACTCGCGCCTCAACGCTGCCATCCCCGGTTTTAATGTTTAGCCCGTCGAATCGCCCCTCCAGCTTGATATGACCGTCTCCGGAGTCGGCCGTCACTTTGCCATCAAGCCCGTGCGCCTCAATACTCCCGTCTCCCGTTCGCATCTTAATTTCGCCTTTGAGTTTGTCGACGCTGATGCTTCCGTCGCCGGTGTGAAGATCAACGGTGCCGGTCAGGTCGTTGGCCCTCACGGAGCCGTCGCCCGTCGAGATTGTAATATTCCCCTCCAAGGAAGCAGCCTCTACCGCGCCATCACCGGTCGAAACTTGCAAATCGCCGGATTTAGGCATGCGCACTTCGATGCGCAGGTTTCTGCCGTGCCCGCCCCAGGAAAATCCAAAATGCCCGGTCACGCGCGCCACCAGTTCAACCTTGTCTCCGTCCTGGCGGGTATCCACACGCAGGTTTCTGTTCAGCTCGTAACCCTGATATTCGACGTGAAACTGCACTTCTTTGTTGTCGCCGCTGGTGACTCGCACGCTGCCATCATTGGTATCCACGCGTACTATCGCGCGTCCACTCACCGTAAACGACTTTGTTACGTCTTCGGCCCGCGAGCTGGGTGCAGCCGCGGCAACCGCTAGCAGCATGGCTCCAGCCATCGCCAGCTTGGCCGTAGCCACCCGGCAACCAACATTTGAAAGTCGCATCATTTTTGGAATCCTCGGTAACCAACGTGCCGCTCAGACCGTCAATGCCTGGCTTTACGTGCAATATCCTCTTGCCACATTAGGATACGAAACCTTTCTCTCAGAAGTTCCGTGGCAACGGCAGCCTGCGCCTAAGCCTAAACTCGCAATTCGAGCCGCGTTGACGAACGCTGCTCTTCACTCGTAACATGACTGCTCAAATTACGCCCACCAAATGATCGGCCAGACTATATCTCATTACCGCATAGTTGAAAAATTAGGCGGCGGTGGCATGGGCGTAGTCTACAAGGCCGAAGATACCGAGCTCGGCCGGTTCGTCGCCCTCAAATTTCTCCCCGAAGACGTTTCACGCGATCCCCAGGCACTCGAGCGTTTTCGCCGCGAAGCTCGCGCCGCTTCCGCGTTGAATCACCCTAACATCTGCACCATTTATGAAATCGGCAAGGACGGCGACCATACCTTCATCGCCATGGAATATCTCGACGGCGTAACGCTCAAGCATCAAATTTCAGGGCGTGCACTAGACATCGAGAGGCTTTTGCCGCTGGCCATAGAAATAGCTGATGCTCTTGACGCTGCGCACCGCCAGGGGATTGTCCATCGCGACATCAAGCCCGCCAATATTTTTGTAACCCAGCGTGGTCACGCAAAAATTCTCGATTTTGGTTTGGCAAAAGTAAAATCGCCGGTTAGTTCCTCTACAACCCTAGCCACTCTGGCCACCGAACAAATGGCCACCATGGACCCGCAGGACCTGACCAGTCCTGGTAGCACCGTTGGCACCGTCGCCTACATGTCGCCAGAGCAAGTCCGCGGCAAAGAACTTGATGCTCGTACTGATCTTTTCTCATTTGGCGTCGTCCTCTACGAAATGTCCACTGGAGTACTCCCGTTTCGTGGCGATACTTCCGGGGTAATTTTCGATGCCATCTTGAATCGCGCACCCGCTCCGCCGCTCAGGCTAAATCCTGATTTGCCGCCCAAGCTCGAAGAGCTAATAAATAAGTCACTCGAAAAAGATCCTAATCTGCGTTGCCAGAGTGCCGCGGAAATGCGCGCCGATCTGGAGCGCCTCAAGCGCGACTCCACTTCCGGCCGCGTTCCCGCGTTTACTTCCGAGACTGCGAGCCTGCCAGCAATGGCTACTTCCGCGCACTCGACTCAAACTCATTCGAGCCGACAACAATCCGGTGCAGCTCCGTACCAAGCGCGAAAATTCTTTGTTCCTGGCCTGATTCTGTTTTTGCTTATCTTGGCAGGATTGGGTGGACTGTTTTACAAAGGATTTTTCCACAGTGGCATGGCGGCGACCGCTTTTCAAAATCCTTCCATCTCCATACTCACTTCTTCAGGCGACGTGATCCAAGCCCGCATTTCTCCCGACGCCCGCTACTTGGCGTACGTTTCAAGTCAACACGGCCAATTCAGTCTCTGGGTTCGTCAGATAGCCATTAACAGCGCCGTGCAGATTATCCCGCCGGGCAACGCCGTAATCAGCGATATTGCTTTCACTCCTGACGGCAATTTCCTCTACTACACGATCAATGGCAACGGCGAGGCCTCCGGCAAGCTATATCAAGTCCCCGTCCTTGGGGGCGCCCCGCGCCGCTTGTTGGACTCCTCGAACGGCACCATTACGTTTTCCCCTGATGGTTCTAGCATGGCCTACAGCTCCCTGGACGTCGCAGCCAGTGAAATCAATTTGATGGTCTCCAGAATCGATGGCTCTGGTGCCCGCAAACTGGCCACTCACAAGGCCACCTTTCAGTACGGTTTCTTCAACATTCTGCGATGGTCACCGGGCGGAAAATTCATCGTCGCGCACATCACCGATCCCAACGAGCCCAGCGGTTTGTCAGGCACACTGGTGAAGATTGATGTCGCCACCGGTGCTCAGGAACCCATGCCTGGCAGGCACTGGCGCTTACTCCACGACTTCGTTTGGCTCCCGGACGAAAGCGGGCTGGTTATCGCCGCGCAAGAGAAAACCGCTGTTCCCGCACAAATCTGGACTGTTTCCTATCCAGGCGGAGTCGCTCGCAGAATATCCAACGACATAAGCGATTATTTGTCGGTTGCTATCTCCGCAGATGCCCGTACCATCGCCGCGGTTCAGAGAAACATTACCAGCGACATTTGGACTGCCCCCGCCAGTAATCCCGACGCTGGCCGCCAGGTTACTTTCGGGCGCACAGAGGGCATCAATGATTTCGCCATCATGTCGGACAATCACATCGTGTACACCGCCAACCATTCCGGCAACTGGGATTTATTCCTCTCCGATTTTGACGGCGGCAACGCTCGACAGCTTAGCTTCGATAATCGTTATCACACCTCGCCCAGCGCTTGCGAGGACGGCCGGACCGTTGTATTTGGCAGTAACTCTGCCAGTGGCGACCGGGTCTGGAAAATCGATGTGCAGACTGGAATCTCCTCAACATTAACCAACGGCCCGAGCGAAAGTTTCCCTATATGCGGCGCTGGTAACTCGCTTTTCTACCTGGAACAAGGCAATGGCTTGAGCTTTATCTTCAAACTGCCTCTTACTGGCGGCCCAGCCGTCCAGCTTTCTGATCGCACTGCGTTCAGTCCCGCATTTCCTTCAATGGACGGCCGTCATGTAGCTTTCGCCACTTCTGGCAAGGACGGTAAAGTCGTGCTCGCGGTGGTCTCTGCGGACAATGGGACGCTGGAGGCCCAGCCAACTATTCCTGAAACTCTGGATCACACCTCGAACGCCGTCGCGTGGGCGCCCGATAACAGTTCGATGGTCCTGTCAGATATCCGCGGTGGCACACCCAACATCTGGTCCCTGCCGGTCATTGGCAACGGTCCCCAGCGGCAGCTAACCCATTTCACATCGGGCCAGGTCTGGGCATTCCATTACACTCACGATGGCAAATCCGTCGCCTACGCTCGCGGCAATAACCAAAGCGACGTGGTTTTGTTTACCTCCACTAAGTGAACCGGCCTGGCGTCGAATTCTAGCGATTGCAGACTCCGGATTAATTGTCGACATCGAGCAGCTTGAGGAGTTTGCGACCTCGGCTCCGCATCGCTGGGCTGCCCGTGTCAGTAAGATGCTTCAGAATCGGCACGACTCGCGCCTTCAACCGGGCATCCGCCATTGCAAAGTTCGCCAGGCCTTGCATGGCCAACGTTTTTACTATGCGACTCTCGTCTTCAAGATAGTCGAATAGAATCGCCATAGCGTGAGCCCGCTCTTTCGCAGTCAACCGCAAGCGCGGCAGCATTAGCGCAACGTGCCAGCGAACCTCCTGCTGATCCTGCGCCGCCACTTTATAAAGCAGCTTGTGCTTGTATTTCTGTAACAAGTCGGGCTTAGTCACCGTAACTTTTTCGATTGTGTCTGCGGCCCGCATGCGTACGACAGGATCCTCGTGCAGCATCGCTTCAAAAACTAACGGAAACAATTTCGGATCACGCAGAATTTGTTTTACTACCGCGTTTGCGCGTCCAAGTGAGCGACGATCGCCACCACGCAACTGATTTACGGTGTTCTCCATTAATCTATTCCGGATGCCTCAATGTCAGTGCTCACGCAAAGTATTTCTGCAACGTATCCCAATAGTGTTCTTTCCAACCTGATGCCAAATGCTCCCCGAGTCCTTTGGGAAACCCGGTATGATCAAACACAATCTTGGTGTCCGAACCTTGCTCCACTAGGTTGAATTTGGCAATCGAGTACCAACCGGGCTCCCAATCCACCACCCGCCACGCTTGGACAATTCGCTCATCGGGTAGCAGTTCCAATTGGCGCCCAATTATGTGTCCACCAAAAATCGTAAATGTCCCGCCCACCTCGTTACTAATCTGAGTTGGCTTCGTTCCCAGCGCATCACTGATGCCGCTCAACTTCACCAATTTATCGAACTGTTTCGTCTCCGTCAGCGCCTCGTAGACTCGCTTCCGGCTTGCTTTAAACACCGGCTCTTGATGGATCGCTTCGGCAGTATGAGAAATTTCTTCTGTCGGGTGCGCTAAGGTCTCCGATCCTAATACGCCAAGCGCGCTGAATGCTGCAAAGGCTCCAAAAATTGCCTGCCTCCGATTGATCCCATCGACCTGTGTCACATTTTTTCCGTTACTCATTCTCTCCTCCAGATTTATTGCCACTCTTGATTCATTGGCGTCCGCATGGGACCACGCTGCTAAAATATGTTCAAGATAATATTTTGCTGGCTGTCAAACTTTCTTCGGGACATACTTCGCCGCATACACCAGGAGGCCTAATGCCATACCCCGCGAATCACCGCACGGAAAAAAAGAGAGCCATCATCGATAGCGCTCGCAAGCTATTTAATCGTAGCGGCTTTGATAATGTTTCCTTGCAAGAGATCATGGCTGGCGCGGGACTGACGCACGGCGGCTTCTACAGTTATTTCAAAAGCAAAAGCGATCTGTACGCGGAAGTTTTGGGATGTTTCTTCACAGATCCGAACTGGAAAAGTTGCTGGGAAGGTGTGAAAGTGGATTTGTCGTCCACCGACGTTGGCTCGCAAGTTGTCCACGCGTATCTGTCGCGACAGCATTTCGAAGACGTTGAGAATTCTTGCCCCATGGTGGCGTTGCCAACAGATGTCGCGAGAAGTGGTCCGAGCGCCAAGGGTGCCTTCGAAACAGTATTTAGGGCCATGGTCAGCGTCTTGGAACGCAGCATGACCGAAAGCAGCAATGCGCGCCGCTTGAAAGCTCAGGGCATCGCTGCGATGTGCATCGGCGGCATGATCGTCGCTCGAACTGTAGTTGACCGCGCACTTGCCGACGAACTGCGTGCGTCATGTACGGCTGTTGCCCATGACCTTGCCGGCTGGAAGTCACATCCGAACACTGATCCTAAGAAATTTCCTCGCCGTGGCCGGAAGTCTCGGACTCACTCCCACGCTTTAGAAACAGGGTGCGGTTAGCTAGCCAATTTTTTGTGCACAAATATCCGCCACTGAAGGAAACGTAGCGAATGTTTTTATTGCTTCGTTCGATGGTTGACCACTATAACGGTTCCACGTTTCCTCACATCGCGCACGATGATTCCATCGCCACACCAATCACATTTTTGCTGCAGTTTTCTTCTCATTGCCTGCCGCTGCTGCTGGTTTCGCAGCGCCGGGCTTTGGTCGCAGCGCCGCCAAAAATTGCTCTGCGGGCAGCGTGTTGATCACATCCGACTTCTCCAGCCAGCCACGACGCGCAGTGGCCACGCCGTAGCGAATAAAAGGAAGGTGCAGCGCATTGTGCGAGTCGGTGGAAATCACCACTTTCACGCCGCGCTGCTTGCACATCCGTAGATACACATCTTTCAGGTCCAGCCGGTCTGGATACGCATTGCATTCCATCGCGACGCCATACTTTGTGCAAGCATCCAGAATCTTCTCCATGTCGTAGTCCAATTCGTCGCGCCGCAAAATCATGCGGCCCGTGGGATGTGCGATGATCTGCGTGTACGGGTTTTCAATGGCCGCCAGCATGCGCTCGGTCATCGCCGCGCGTTCCAGGTTAAAAAACGAGTGGATCGAGCAAACCACAACTTCTATCTGCGCCAGAAATTCGTCGGCGTAATCCAGCCGCCCATCCTTCAAAATATCCACTTCCGAGCCGGCGAAAACGCGTATCCCCAGCTTCTTCTTATTCACATCCCGCAATGTTTTCAGGTGCTCTACCAGTCGCTTTTCGTCCAAGCCGTTCGTGATCGTCAGAGATTTGGAGTGGTCGGTAATCGCAATGTATTCGTGGCCAAGGTCCCTCGCCGCTTCGGCCATGGTCTCAATGGTGTGGCGGCCGTCGCTAGCGGTGGTATGCATCTGCAGGTCGCCCTTGATGTCTTTCAGCTCGACCAGTTTCGGCAGGCGATGTTCCGCGGCGGCTTCGATCTCGCCGCAATTTTCCCGCAATTCTGGCGCGATAAAGTCCAACTTCAATTTCGCGTAAATCTCTTCTTCCGTGCGTCCCGCCACGCGCCTGCCCGATTTCAGCGTGGTCATCGCATATTCGTTCAACGTGTAGCCCATATCGATAGCTCGGCCGCGCAACTTCACGTTATGTTCTTTAGAACCAGTAAAATAAATCAACGCCGCCCCATAGCTGTCCTTCTCGATCAGCCGCACATCCACTTGCAGCCCGCTGTCCAGCGTGAAGCTGACTTTATTTCCGCCCTTGGCCAGCACCTGATCGATGTGCGGGTATTTCAAAATGTGCTCTGCGATCACATCGATCTTTTCCTGCGAAGTGTGGCCCTCCGCCAGAATCAGAAGAAAGTCCAGATCGCCGATCGTTTCTTTCCTACGCCGCAACGATCCCGCTGACGTGATGGACTCCATCCCCGCGCCCAGCTTTTGTATGTAAGTAATGATCTCCGCCGCCGCAGGCTCAACCTTGTCGGTCCGAAATCTTCCCGTGGCTCGCTTGTGCACCTCCACGGCTTTCAAAATGTTCTGCTCGGTCTTTTCGCCGAAGCCCGGCAAATCCCGTAGCTTGCCCTCTTTCGCGAGCCGCTCCACGTCCGCGACTGTCGCCGCTTGAAAAGTGGACCACAGAAACGCCACTTTCTTCGGTCCCAGTGATTGCAATTGAATTACTTCCAGCAGCGTAGAAGGGAACTTCTTCAGCAGTTTGGCGCGCAGCGAATAATCGCCAGTCTTCAAAATCTCCAGAATATGCTCTGCCATGCGATCGCCAATTCCGGGCAATTCCGTCAATTTAGCCGGATCCTGCGCGATCTGTTTGATCGAATCGTGCATCCCGCCGATCAGTTCGGCGCTCTTCTCATAACTGCGGTAGCGGCCAATAATGGCGCCATCGATTTGGAGCAGCTCCGCCGTCTCGCGCAAAATCCGCGCCACCGTTTTGTTGTCCATGCCCACATTGTAAATCCATTGCCGCGTCTTACACACGCGCGGGCCAACCTCCGATGACCTGATCGTTGAGTCTGATTGTGATAGCGGGTTCTAAACTGTAGATCGCGGCTTTAGGCGCGATATCTTAGGTGCTTTGACAAGCGCACCGCACAATTGTACAATTGGAATGATGAAACGTACAATAAAAGCCAAAAGCCCAACCCGGCAGGGAATGAATGTCAAACGCGTTACCGCCAGTCAGTTGCGCCTTAGGCTCCGGGAGCGGCTCCGGGAAGTTAAAAATAACCAGGTCTTACTGGTTCGGAACCGCCGGCAAAAAGAAAAGTATGTTGTGGATAAAGCCTGGCTCGACAATCTCATCGCCGAGCGTGAATCGATTCTGGCTACCCTCGAAATCCTGTCTGACACCACACTAACAAGCAGACTCCTGGTTCTTGCCAAGACCATCGACGACGACGTCGCCAGCAATCGTCTGCACTCCATGGAAGATGCTTTCGCCTGATTGCGGTCAATAAAATATTGGCCTTCGCAATAAAGTTCACTCTGGATGGCCTGAAAGACCTCCAACATCTCGATGGCAGCATCAAGCGGAAGCTCAAAAACACTCTCGACAAAAAGCTAGCGTCGGACCCCTTGGGTTACGGCACCCCTTTTCGCTCTCCATTAGTCAACTACTACAAACACGAATTCGCAACTCACCGCGTCATCTATCGAATTTACCCGGATAGGAATCTTATCGTCATTTGCGCCGTCGGGCCGCGCAAAAGCGGCGATGTGCAGGATGTTTATGACCAATTTAACAAAATCGTTCAATCTGGCCGGGTCGCTGCGCAAATTCAAGCAGTTCTGCAGAACATCTTAAAAGGCTAGTTCTTAGACGGGAACCGTTCACGTATTTCGGCGTCCTCTGCGTGAGGACCCGTCAAGGGGAAGTACGTCATCGCGCAAGCGCCATCACCTTCGCCGCAAACTTGCATTTTATTTTAGCGATTTAACTACGCGCCCGCTTTCGCCACGTTGGCAGCCTGCGGCCCTTTCGGGCCCTGAACAATCTCAAATTCCACTGGGTCTCCTTCTTGCAAGGTGCGATAGCCATCTCCGCTGATCGCTGAATAATGCACAAATACGTCCGGACCGTCATCCCGTCCGATAAAACCATATCCTTTCGAATTGTTAAACCACTTGACTGTTCCTTGCACTTGGACGCCCTCCTGGCTCAGACCCAAACGTTTCTTTTTGCATCGTTAGGTGGAAGCCGCTGCGGCGATGCAATAAAATAAATTGCGCGGAGTTTATCAGAATCAATCGATGCGTCAAGGGAAGAGTGGGATGTATTGTGTTTGAAATGCTAAATCGTCAATGAATTACAGATTAATAGTTGTTAATCTTCTCGCGAGAGAAACCGAAAGTAGTACAACAAACCCGCAATGGTCTTACCGTCACGGATGATCCTTTTCTGAATCATTTGTTCCAATTCCTTGCGGCCGTACGCCCGGCTCTCGATTTTCTCATCCTCCTCGGGCTGTGCTATGCCTTCGCTTAAACCCGCAGCGAGCAAAATAAACATTTTTTCTTCCAGAAATCCGGGCGACGGGTAAAAGTCGAGAAAAATCTGGAAATGCTTCGCGCGGTATCCGCTTTCTTCCATCAATTCACGAGCCGCCGCCTTTCGCGGACTTTCTCCTTCATCAATGCGTCCGGCGACGAGCTCCCAGAGGAATTGCCTCGCAGCATGCCGGTACTGCCGAATCAAAAGCACTCGCCCGTCCGGCAGAACCGGCAGCACCACCACCGATCCGGAATGCGTGATCATTTCTCTGGTAGTCCGCACTCCCCCAGGTTCCACCAGTTCATCGCGGCGGATTCCAAACACCGGTCCGGTATAAATTATTTTGCTGCGAAGGGTGCGTGCCTTCTGTGGCTTGCGCGTTGCCATGGTTTCTCCGTTACGCTGACATCATAACCGACCAGCGAATATGGCTAACCCGGATATGCTCCAACAAGTTCCCCTGAAACTTCAGCAGATTAGTCTCACAATTGCGCCCCCTGAAGACCCCGCCTATACTTAGCGCAGCTTCATGACGCCATATTTAGCGTTTTTCAGTTCTAGATTCGCCGCTGTCACAGCGTCCCGATGACCATCAACACCATTATTGTTGACGACGAAAAACCGGCGCGCGACGAGCTCGCCTTCCTGCTAAAGAGTTTCCCCGAAATTAATCTGATCGGTCAGGGAAAAAACGGAGTCGAAGCCGTAGCTTTGATCAAGGAGCATCTCCCGGACCTTGTTTTTCTCGATGTAAAAATGCCCGGTCTCGATGGTTTTGGCGTGCTCAAAAAATTGGTCGAACGCAAAATGAAAATTCCCCACGTGGTCTTTGCCACGGCCTTCGATCAATACGCGGTTCAAGCTTTCGATGTCAGCGCCGTTGACTATGTGCTGAAGCCGTTCGACAAAGGTCGCCTGGCCAAGGCCATTAACCGTGCCCGAAAAATGCTGGAAACACAAACTTCCGCGACCGACCGTCTCGAGCAGCTTGTAACTCAACTGGAATCCAGCCGCCAGAATTCCTCGCAACCCCCTGCCAAGCTTTTGGTGAAATCGCAACAGCGTTTGCTGCTCGTGGACGCGGAGGATTTTATTTTTGCATCGATCCAGGACGGCTTGATTTCCGTAACCGCCCGCGATGTCGAGGGCGCTTCAAATTACCGCACGTTGGAAGAATTGAACGCCAGCCTGGACTCCGACGCTTTCTGGCGGCCGCACCGCTCTTTCCTAGTCAATATCCACCACATCAAGGAAGTTGTGCCGTGGTTTAAGTCCAGTTACATGCTGAAAATGAACGACAAGAAACAATCCGAAATCCCCGTGAGCCGCGCTCAAACCAAGCGCCTCCGCGAATTATTCAAGCTCTAATCGCAAGTGCTCGCATATCCTGTGGCATCGGCTAGGGCATTTTCACCGTGTCATCGAACGGCACATCAACCGAAACAGTTTTGCCAGCTTCAATAGTTACCGGAGCTGGTTCGCCTGGCGTCTTCTGATACATTCCCATCGATGACCCACTCGGAGGTGGGCCAGACTGTCCATCATATCTCCCGGTCGGGTCGTAGACCGTGCCGACATACACCGGCGATTTGCCCACGTCATTGAATGTCACCGCTCCGTCCTTGGAAGCGGTGGCTTTGGAAGCAAAGGGTGCTGCGCCACCGCGGATGAACTCGGGCGAGTCGAAAAGGAAAAACCAAATTTTATGTCTTTCATCCACCCGCCCGGTCCCCGTGTAGTTCAGTTTCACCTGCACTGATCCCTGGCCGGAAGGATTGTCCTGCGCGCGACCCAACTGCAGTGCGGCTACGCTAAATAATAAAGGCGCGACCAGTAGCGCGCCGTAACTTTTCCTCATCATGAGTTCCCCAAACACAGAATCCGTCGGAGCAAAGTCAACCAACGCAATACTCCATCACCGACCCAGATTCTACCTCAGTGCCCTGCGCTTCGCGCGTTACTCGCTGTCCAGGCTCGCCATCGCACCTGATGCAGTGTCCTTGCTAGAATGCACCCCGGCGATCAAGGAGCGATCCGGTCGCAGATTTCTGTGTGCAGCGATGGGGTTAAGGACTCGACTGATGAGCAAAAATCTGCGGCTCGCTGGCTTGATTTGTTTCTCATTCTTCACGAACGGCTTTACCGTTGCTTCCGCTCAGGAGCGCACGCTTACTGCGCGCGAAGTTGTTCAACGCATCCAGGAACACGTCGGCGTCCCTTGGCAGGAAGAAACCGTCGATACCTTCAAAGCCGGCGACCCCGATACCAAGGTCACCGGCATCGCGGTCACCATGATGGCCACTTTCGACGTGTTGCAACGCGCCGCCGCTTCGGGGAACAATCTGATCATCACTCACGAGCCCACTTTCTATAATCATCTCGACGACTTCAACGACATTCCTCAAAAAGAAAACGACCCGGTGCTCGCTGACAAGTTAGCGTTCATCAAGGAGCATCATCTGGTGATCTGGAGATTTCATGATCACTGGCACAAGCGCACGCCAGATGGGATCGAAGCAGGGATGACCCATGTCCTCGGTTGGGAAGATTTCCAGGACAAACAAAATCAATACCTCTTCACCATTCCAGAAACGACGCTCGACAAATTAGCTGCTGTGCTGAAGGCGAAACTCGAACTTCACAGTATGCGCGTGGTCGGTGACCCTAAAATGAAAATAACCCGGGTAGCGCTCTCGCCTGGGTCGGCAGGCATGCAGAGAGAAATTGGCGCGCTGGAGAGTCCCGACATTCAGTTGCTCATCACCGGTGAGTCGCGTGAATGGGAAACCGTGGAGTATGCCGCCGACGCCGTCAGCGAAAAGAAAAACAAAGCGTTGATTGTTCTGGGTCACATCCCCTCCGAACAAGCCGGGATGGAAGAATGCACCCGTTGGCTTAAAACTTTTGTCTCCGAAGTCCCGGTAAATTTTGTGCCCGCAGCGCAACCCTTCTGGTGATCAACTGTTGGTGGTGGCCAGTAAAAAATCTAAATTACCGGCCGCTAAGAGGTAGAATGCCGGGCGCTAAATCTGGAAGTGCGCGTCGCCAGAATCTAGAAGTGTTATTTAGGTGCTTGTTCCACAAGCTCATCGGTTTTCTGGCCGTGGTCCGGTTCTGCCAATAGCGTGGCGCACATACCCTCATACACGTCGCGAGCTCGCTCCAGGGCTTCCTCGATGCTTCCGCAAATATTATTTTTTCCGACGTGCTCTTCAAATTCGGACTGCTTCATGAGTTGAGCAGGCTGTTCAAGCGCGCCGCAAAGCAACAGCTCTTTATGGGCGTCATGAACCACGTCGGCAAAGTGCTCAAGCATCTGCAGTCCGGTCGCATCGATGGCGGTCATGTTTCGCAGCCGCAAAATAATGACTGGCGGGAGTTCCGGCAAGTTCTGGATAACCGTTTCCATTTTGTCCGCGGCGCCGAATAGAAACGGCCCATGAATTCGGAAGATCGCCACGTACGGTGGAATCTCTTTGTCTTGCAAAATGTGCCGCCGTCCATGCTCCACATAATCTCTGGTCACGCGTGAAATCTTGGTCGTTTTGGTCACCTTGCTGATGAACACCAGGGCGCCCATGATCATTCCCGCTTCCACTGCCACAGTCAGGTCCGCGAATACCGTCAGCAAAAAAGTCAGCAGCCACGTTCCCACTTCGAGTTTTGAAAGTTTTAATAGCTCCGGAATTTCGCTCCACTCGCCCATGTTATAGGCCACTACGAATAGAATCGCCGACAACACCGTTAGCGGTATGAACTTCGCCAGCGGCGCGGCAAATAATAGAATTGCCAGCAAAGTCACCGCGTGGAACATTCCCGCCACGGGAGTCCGCGCACCAGAGCGAATATTCGTCGCCGTTCGCGCGATGGCCCCAGTCGCCGGCAACCCGCCAAACAGCGGCGACACAATGTTTGCAATGCCTTGCGCCACGAGCTCGACGTTGGGATTGTGTTTGTCGCCGCTCATACGGTCGGAAACCACCGCGGACATCAGCGATTCAATCGCGCCCAGCATCGCTACGGTAATCGCCGGGCCGATCAAGGGCCGCAGATGACTGAAATGGAATGCCGGAATATTCAGCGTGGGCAATCCGGAAGGTATTCCGCCAAATCTCGTTCCGATGGTCTCTACTGGCAGCTTCAAAACCCACACTAGTGCGGTGCCCACAAACAACGCGACGATATATCCCGGCACTTTCGGCAGGCGGCGCACACAAAAAAGAATTACGATCAGCGCCCAGATTCCCAGCAATGTTTCGGTATAAGAAATGCTCCCAAAATTTCTGGCCAACGTTTCCATGCGGGCCCAAAAGTCTCCCGGCAGGTGGTCAACTTTAAGTCCGAAGAAATCCTTAACTTGCGTGCTGGCGATAATCACCGCGATGCCGTTGGTGAAGCCCACCACCACCGGCCGCGGAATAAATTTAACCGCCGTTCCCAGGCCCGTTGCGCCCAGCACTACCAGGAAAACGCCGGCCATCAAAGTGCACAAATAAAGCCCTTCAATCCCGTAACGCGTCACGATGCCGAACACCACCACAACGAAGGCTCCCGTGGGCCCACCGATTTGCGTCGACGATCCGCCTAGCGCTGAAATTAAAAATCCCGCGATCACCGCGCAATACAATCCCAGTTGCGGCGGAACTCCCGAAGCAATCGCGAAGGCCATGGCCAGCGGCAACGCCACCAAGCCCACGGTTACGCCCGCAAGCAAGTCTGCAGCGAATTGTTTCCAGGAATAATGCCGCAACACCAGGAAGGACTTGGGAGCCCAGTCTTTAAATTCAACCATCGTTATCCATCTGCATTTTCAGATCGAAATTTCCACTTAGTGAGCAACGCCGCGCGGGAAAGCAGGCAATCGTAGTCGCGCAACCATTCTTTCACCCGCGCTATCGAGGGCGCACTCTTTTTCTTCTCCAGATTTCAAAACCGTTACGGTGTTCTATAATGTCCATTACTTGGGAGTGGGAGAATCTGCACCGCCTGATTTCTTTCTTTCGTCCCCGGGTGACTTCTGAGAAAGTTCAGGCATCAAAATACCTGTGCAGACATCTCAAATCCTTCAGGCTTGGGGAAAAATTCTTAAAGGCCAGCACCCCTCGCTTTCGATCGAAATCACGCGGGAATGCCCGCTGCGCTGCCCCGGCTGTTACGCGTTTGATGACGCGCATCTCGGCGGCGGCCAGACCCTGCGGGATCTGAACGATCGTAAGGGCCAGGCGCTGATTGATGGCGTTCTTCAAGTGGTCGATGATTTGAAACCTCTGCATCTGTCGATAGTCGGCGGCGATCCGCTCGTCCGCTATCGTGAACTGGAAACTCTGGTTCCGCAGCTCCTATCGCGCGGTATCCACGTACAAATCGTGACCAGCGCTTTCCGCAAAATGAGCCCCGACTGGGCCCGTTTGCAAAATCTGCACATCGTCGTATCGATTGACGGGTTGCAGCCCGAGCATGACAAACGACGTGCCCCGGCTACTTACGAGCGCATTCTTAAAAATATCGCCGACCAACAAGTCACCATTCACAGCACCATCACCGCTCAGATGATGAAGCGCGCCGGCTATCTTGAAGAGTTCTTGAAGTTTTGGACTCCTCGCCCTGAAATCAAAAAAGTATGGTTCAGCTTATTCACTCCGCAGATTGGCGATGAACTCCCGGAAATCCTTACTAAAGAAGAGCGCTTCCGCGCGATCAGGGAAATGACACAATTGCGGAAACAGTTCGCGAAGTTGGATATGCCCGAGGCCGTGATTCGTCAGTTCGCTGCGCCGCCACACAGCCCGGACGATTGTGTTTTTGCGCTCACCACGCAAACATTGTCGGCCGATCTGCAGACGAAAATCACGCCCTGCCAGTTCGGTGGAAATCCCGACTGCTCCGCTTGCGGATGTATCGCCTCCATGGGACTGGCGTCCGTCGCTGCTCACAAGTTGGCAGGCATTCTGCCCGTCGGCGCAATCTTCAAAGCCTCTATCGCCATCGGCCAGTGGCGCGCCCGATCGAAATCACCCGCAGCCACGCAGGCTGAAGTCGCGCCGGTTCGGGGGCTGACGCCGGCGAGCGAATCGTCAAACCGCCCAACGATGCAAGCCGCCGAAACAATTCCGCACATCTCAGGAGAGACACTTCCAGTGTTGCAACCACCAAGCGAGAAAATCTGCATCAACGACTAGTTAGCGAATGCCATCCTGCCAGTGATATTAATTTGCAGGCGCGTTTTTTCTGCTCTCCGCAGCCATCTTGGCTACTGCATTGCGATCGATTGGAATCCCGGCCTTCCAAACACCTACGATATCGCGCGTGGCACGAATATCCTTCGTCGGATCACCTCTAACCAGCAACAGATCAGCCCGGCGCCCGCTTTGAATTCGACCGCGGTCAATCATTCCGAATTCTCGAGCGGGACTCGAGGTCGCAGCACGCAGCGCTTCTTCCGCGGAGAGCCCACATTCCGTCAAAAGCAGCAATTCCTGATGCAGGCTCACGCCATAACTCGTATCTGGATTAGGCGCGTCTGTGCCTGCCAGAATCGTCACACCAGCCTCGTGCAGTGCTCTGACTGCTGCCTTCGCAAATTCATAGTGGTGCTTGCTGGCCACTTCTGGGGGAAGTTTGGTCGTTAAAATCTGCAGAGCCCATCCCAGAATGTAAGGCTCGAATCGCGGATCCGTCGCCAGCGCCGACCCGCTCGGATCTCCGCCCACGGCTTGAATGATGGATAAGGTCGGCGTGAATACCATGTGAGTGCTCACGGCGGTCGCTACAAATTCGCGGGAGATAGGCGTGTCGTCGAAGATGTGCTCCACACCATCCACTCCGGCTTGCATTTCCGCCAGCCCTTCGAATTGTTTGCTTTCATGTGCCACCGCCAACTTGTTCCGCTTGTGGGCGGCCAGTACTAGAGCATGCAATTGTTCAACGGAGAGTGTCGGATAGGCGTGCTCGTACATGATCTTTAGATAGTCCGAGCCTTCCGCAAAGCGCTCATCCACGAAGGACTGCACGTCGTCGTCACTATTTAGCGTAGGAATCGGCGGACCGCCCATTTCTGTAGGATGTCCCTTAGGAACGGTCGCGCCCGTGCCGGCGGTGCGAAAATCCGCGGCGTTGGGGTGTTCGCCCCGAGCCATTTCTTTTTCCAGTGGCGCAAGTAGCCGCGGATCTCCCCACATATCCAATACCGTAGTCACGCCCAACGCAGCGGCCTGCTCGAGTGGCTGTTCGCCTCCGCCAATGTGCGCGTGTGCGTCGATAAGGCCGGGGAGCAGGGTCATTCCGTGACCGTCGATGACTGTAGAAACATTTCCCGGTCGGCCGGACCCTGATGCGGTCACACTCTGGATCATCCCGTCCTCAATTGTTACAGTCTGCGAGCGCTGCATTCGATAACCATCGAAGACGTCAACATTGTAAAAAACTACTCGGGCGTGCTTGGATACAGCTGCTGGCTGGCCAACTGAGATCGTTTGCGCCGATAGCGCAAGTGCACTGCAGAGAATTGAGAAAAACAGAATGCAGAATTTCATGGGGGAATTTTTTCACCGTGGTCTACATACGATCATTCGGGCAAAGTTCTAGGGCTTCATTCGATTCCCGTCATTTCGGAGATTATCTCTCCTCGGTGAAACGGTTTATGGAACCAGCTGGCATGTATTTATTGGGCCGGGGGCGCGTCCGCTACCGACGGTCTCGCGAATGTAAACGGCTCGGCCAAAATAAATTCCACCCGGCTATTCGGCTTCATTTCCACCTTCGCTGCGGAAAACACCGCAATCACCGGCCCCGCAGCCGACCCCGCCGGACCCGCGACGCTTGTCGAGCTGCCGAGATGTTCCCCGGATTTCTCCTCCGCCTTCGCTTTCGCGGCAGCAGTCCCTTGGCCCCTCACTTCCTGATCACTCTCAACGCCCAGCCTACGTCCGTTTACCACCAGCCCCACAAGTTCAAGTCGAACCTGCGCCTTGCCATGAATATGTCCGCCCTTTTTGTCTTCGGCCATGCGCACGTGCGCTTCCGTGCCGCCGGAATCATCACCTGATCGTGAACCAGTACCGAGGGATCCACGATACCGGTAAAAATGTCGCCCGTATGATTTTTGCTGGAGTTGATTTCGTCTGCAATGCGCACCGAAATTATCGTGTCTGGCGGCAACGTGACACGCTCGCCCTCTGCTGGAACGTCCGATCTGCGGTCGTCCCTCCGACCCCGATCGTTGTCTGGTCTTCGCGCATCATCACGTCCGGAATCGTCGCGCCGTGATCATCACGCCGCGTGTCGTCGGAGTTCTGTGGGGGACTAGCCTGCTGGCCATTATCCTGCGCACTCGCCGCGTTCAATTCCAAGCGTGAAGAACTTTGCGCAACGGCGCGGCCGCCAGCGCTTCCTGCAAACAAAACCATCGCGCCCACCGCAACCAATGCCGCCGGAATCTGTCCGTTCATAATTCCCCCAATAGAATATTTTTCAAGCGGCTGGGCTACCCTCTATGTGCCGTCTGTTGGATGTATCTGCACCGCGATTCGTGTGCAATGAGCTTTCCGAAATCACTCTATCGGGATCGAGATGCTCGACTGCTCCCCACTGACGGTGTAGGCGGTGACCGTTAAACGACGTCTTGCGCCGCTAACATCGCCGCCACTCGCAGCATTATCTGGCGCAACGGTAATTTTCGCCGTTTGCGAATCACCTGAACGGAAATCTACCACCGCGGCATTCAGGGTATTGCCTGTGTCCACGGAACACGTACTGCCTGAGACTGCCATCTCGCAGCCCAGAAATACAAAGCCCGTGTCGCCCGAAGAACTCAGATGAAGAATCGTGCTGGCCTCACCGCCAGTTGCTTTAAGTGGCGCTGCGCTCATCTTCGGCGCCTCCACTCGGCTAGCGTTGTAAACCCGCACATAATCCAAAATCATGTCTATAGGACCCAGCGTCGTACTGTTCGGTGGTCCGGGCCAGTCGCCTCCTACAGCCAGATTCAACAAAAAATAGAACGGCGCATTGAACACCCAGCGCGCGCCCGCCGGCACGTCCGTCGCGGTCCGAATAAAAAATGGTTTGCGCCAATCGTCCACATACATCTGCACCATGAACGGCGACCATATCGCTCCATATACATGACAAGCCGGCGCCGAGTCATCGACGCGCTGCCCGCCCGGAAACGTAAATATTTGCGAGAGACTAAAAAGTCCTGTGGCAGAAGTGCTTGGCCCGTGAATGGTCGATTCAAATTTAGTTGGCCCCAGTCCGGCTGCGGATCCGCCAGACTCCGGAATATTTTCCATGATGTCTATCTCGCCGCCCGCCGGCCATTTCCCGGCAGTCCCCAACATCCAGAATGCAGGCCACAGTCCCGCGCCGATAGGAAGCTTTATGCACGATTCCATCCGCCCGTACTGAAAATCTTTCAGCCCTAAAGTTTTCAGGCGCGCGGAAGTCCACGATCCAGTGGGCGCAGGTTCTTCGCTCACTTTCGAAGCGCGAATAATCAGATGCCCGTGACCATCCTGAAACGCATTCGGATGCTTCGCATCGCAAGGAACCGGCGTAGAACTGCCCGGCGCACAATAAACTTCCAACTCGTGATTGCCCCATCCGCTGCCGCCAATATCAAAAGTCCACTTGGACGGGTCGGGTGCCGCGCCAGGTTCAGTGGAGTTGAACTCGTCGCTCCACACCGGCTCTCCCCACGTCTGCGCGCTCGCCGTAGCAGCAAATCCAGAAGCGATCAGCGTCGCGGCACACACGATCCGTCCTGTCGTTGCAATCGCACGACTAAAAATAGTCCCCAATGTGGACCACATCGTTCGCGTCAGCCGCGTCACTGGTTTATCTTTCAGAAGCATATTCTCCAGCATCCAAGTCGTTCCCTTCACGCAATCATTCTTAAATGCGATTTCAAGACGAAGTGTTATGCATTGTGTTCGACAAGACCGCACCACACTATCCCATTAGTACTGTCCAACTTCTGTACTCGCGTCCAGTAGCGCCTCCACCATCGAAATCATAAGCTCTGCCCAGTCGATGCCGCATCGTCGCCTTCTTGGCCCCCAGTCTCCGAGAGTGTCGGACAGAAATTAGAAGAGTCACGACGTTACCGTTGCACGCAGCCGTCACTTTTCTATTCAATACGGAGGACAAAAATGCGACGCATCATTTTCATCACTACGGTTTTGCTCACCGCCACATTCTTGGCCGCCAGTATGTACCTCGGGGCCCAATCTGCCTCCGAGGCTCCCGCTGGATTTGACGGGCAAACCAACGGCACTGTGTCGCAGAGTGCCATGGATACCGCCTTCGGAGTATTCACTGAAATAGAAACGCCCGAAACAGGATTAGGGCCAACTTACAACGCCACCTCCTGCGTTGAATGCCACCAGAACATGGCTGTCGGTGGTGCCGCGCAGACCACCGTGCTGCGCGCCGGTCACATTTCTCGCGGCGAACATTCGCGAGACAACTATCTTCACGACTCCAAACGCCGCAGCGATACCAACGGCAGTTCTGGAACATTCACCGCCGCAACCGCCATACTGACCAACGGCGATACCATTCCTGATCGCTCGCTCATAAACCAACGGGCCATCTGTGCCGACGCGCAATCTCACGTTACCAACGTCGAAAATATCAGCACTCCACGACTCGCTCTCAGCGTGTTGGGTGACGCCTTTGTCGAGGCTGTTCCTGACGCCACATTTCTCGCGCTCGCAAAACAAAACGGTGGCGAAGCCATCATGGTTCCGGTTCTCGAATCGCCCAATACTTCTGAAGTCGGACGCTTCGGCTGGAAAAATCAACACGCCAGTCTTTTGAGTTTTGCCGGAGATGCTTATTTCAATGAGATGGGCATCACCAACGAGCTATTTCCGGACGAAGTTACCACCGTGTGCGAACCCCCTGGCGTGCCTCATCCGAATGACGTCGACCACGATCTCGTTAATTTGACACTTTTCATGCGTGCCACAAAAGTTCCGCCGCGCGGTCCCATAAATACCCAGGTGAATCAAGGTCAGGCCATCTTTAATGCCATTGGCTGCGCATCATGCCACGTCAGCACTTTGGTCACCGCCCCGGCCGGAACGGCGATTCACGGAGGCGCGTATGTTGTTTCTGCCGCGCTCGGCAGCAAACAGTTTCATCCCTTTGGAGATTTCTTGCTTCATGACATTGGCACCGGCGACGGCATTCAGCAAAACGGGCCGGCCGATACCGCCAACAAAATCCGCACTGCGTCGCTTTGGGGACTCCGTACGCGGACGCAGCTCTTGCACGAAGCTTCCGCCATTACCCCTGAACAGGCCATTCAAAAACACAGTCATGAAGCCGCCAGCGAAGCGCAAAAATACGATCAGCTGAGTCCGGCGCAGAAACAGCTCCTGCATGTTTTTTTGAACTCGTTGTAATAAGAATTGCGACAGGGAATTCTCGTTTCTAAAAACGAACGCCCACCCTCTTTATGCAAGGGTAGGCGTCAGATGGTGATATATACAACTAACGGCCGGAAGCCCATTTAATTCTCGAGCTATTTTTTGTGGATCTAATTCGCGCTAGTGGCCTCGGCTATTTCCGGGTTGGCCTGCTCATAGCCGGTCAGGAAGGCATCGCGATCGCTTTGCGCCGCCCAGCGTCCCACGGGGGCTAGGCGCTGTTCGCCTCGTTGCGCTCCAAGTTTTCCCACGTATAAACCATCGCGATAGGCGGCAGTCAGTAATGGATGAAAAGAGAGTGATTGTGATTTCGACGCATGCGATTCAACAGGGATTTTCGCGGTTTCATTCGTTGACCTTGCCGCTTGTACCGCGTGCGCGGTGAATGTGAGTGATGCTGCAGCTATCGCGATCCAATATGCACCTCGTCCGTTGGCGAAAAATTTGTTCATCTTAGATCTCCCGTCAGATTTGTCCTTCGCGTTCGTTGGCGATTTATTTTTCGAACTACAGAGTGGTAGATGAGCGGGTTGCATGAGCCGTTGTCGGTGCAACAGCAAGCTTTACGTTCTTAACTAAAGCTTTGCATGCTCTTAACCAAGGCGGCCTCACCACTCAATGTAGAATGGAAATGTAGAATGCAAATACAGCTTAAAATCGCCATCTCGCGCCATGGATTTTGACAAGATCAAACATCGCACCTGGTTATCGTGGGCCGCCGTGGGCTTGCTCGTCGCCCTCTGCGCCGTGCTAGCCGGGTTGCAATACCGCTGGATCGGCGAAGTCGCCAACGCCGAAAGTCACCGGCTCCGCGATGATCTTCAATATCGGCTCAATCTATTGCGCCGCAATCTGAACGATGAAGTCTTCGCTGCTTGCTACGGTTATATTCCAGCAAACTGGGAAATTGAGAAGCTTGGCAGGGACCTCGCCTACCTCTCGCAATATCGCAACCGCAAGGAATCGGGCGACCGTGTTGTGCGCCGCATGGCCGTTGCGGTTCCCGATAAACTCGATCTCATATTGCTCTTTCCAGATGCCACCGCGACACATCTCGTCCCGGGTAGTTGGCCGCCGGAATGGGATGCCATGCGCAAAAGTCTTACCGGGCGCCTACGCGGCGGACCAGCGCCGCTGAATCAATCCTCGACGCTCCTTGAATTTCCGCGCTTCGGCACGGATCCGCGCTCCGGCCCTCGCTCGGTTGAACAGGAATGGTTATTGCTGGATCTCGATGCTGACCATATCGGCCGGACACTGCTTTCCGAAATGTTGAATCGCTACCTCGGCCAAAGTGGAAAACTCGAGTACGACGCGGAGGTTGTAGCGCGCGCAAATCCTGCGATCACTATTTACCGTTCAGCTGCGGATTCTTCGCGCGCGCCATCATGGATTCCAGATGCATCCGTCGATCTTTTAGAAGTAGCACGCCCACAATCGTCCGCGTCCGGAGCCCAGCCTTCTTCACCTGCGGATTCTGATGCGCCACCTTCAGCAGCCCACGTCGTTGCGCCATCCAATACCGCGCCGGAACCAGGACCGAGCCGCGCACTGTGGACCCTGCGCGTACACCATCACGCCGGCTCGCTGGAAACCATTGTCGCCAAGGGTCGCCGCACCAATGACCTTCTCGCTGCTGGATTGTTGCTGCTAATTTTTGCCACCACCTACGCACTTGTGCGCTTTTCCCGCCGTGCGCAAAATCTCGCCGAGTTGCAGATGAACTTTGTTGCCGGCGTTTCCCACGAATTGCGAACCCCTCTCACTGTTATTCGCACCGCAGCTTACAATCTGCGAGGCGATCTCGCTAGCCAACCCGGGCAGGTCGCTCGTTACGGCGCCTTGATTCGCGAGCAAGCGGAAAAACTGTCTGCGCTCGTCGAACAAGTGTTGCGCTACGGAAACGCCCGCGCCGGCCGCGTACTGGAAAAACGCGAACCGCTATCCGTTCCTCAATTGATAGAAGCTGGCCTGCTTGCCGCAAAGAATGCGACGCAGCCAAAAGATCTAGTCGTTGAAAAACAGTTTGAGCCTGATTTGCCGTTAATCCTGGCCGACAAAGAGTCCATGCAACACGCGCTACAAAATCTTTTTGAGAACGCCATGAAATATGGCGCGCTCGGCGGCAATTGGATGGGCATCTCGGCCGCTCCCACAAAAAATGGCGGGCCGCCTGCCGTCGAAATTCGCGTGGCCGATCGCGGGCCAGGCATTCCCGCGGAAGAACGGGAGTACATCTTTGATCCCTTCTTTCGCGGCCAACGTCCGTTGCAAGACCAGATTCACGGCACTGGCTTGGGTTTGAATCTGGTCAAAAGAATTGTCGAAGCGCACGGTGGCACCGTCGCAGTGCGCGATAAATCCGGTCCAGGCGCTGAATTTGTTCTTTGTATCCCGGTTGCTCCCTTCAGCGCAATTTCATCCGCCGCCGCATCACAGAACAATGATCAAAAAAATCATCAGAAAAATGAGCCCTCACGATGAACCCCATTCTTCTTATTGAAGATGAACCGGGCCTGGTTATGACCATTGCCGATTTGCTCACGGCGGAAGGTCATCGCGTCGAAAGCGTCTCCGATGGTGAGGCCGGCCTTGCTAAGGCCACCCAAGAGAAATTCGTACTAATCATTCTGGATGTCATGCTTCCCAAAAAAACCGGCTTCGAAGTTTGCCGTGAGCTCCGGCAAAGTGGCATCGACACCGCAATTCTGATGCTCACTGCTAAAACGCAGGTCGTCGATCGTGTGGTGGGTTTGAAACTTGGCGCCGACGATTACTTGACCAAGCCCTTCGATCCCGCGGAATTACTTGCGCGTGTTGAAGCCTTGCTGCGTCGAGTGAACAAGGAAAATCGTGTTGACGTTCGAAGCTTTCACTTTGGTGATGTGGAAATCGATTTCGAGAGGGCGGAAGTGCGTAGAGCCGGCCGACCCCTTTCCTTGGCCGCTAAGGAAATTCAGTTATTGCGTTATCTCGTAAATCACCGCGATCGCGTAGTCCCACGTGACGAAATTTTGCAACAAGTGTGGGAATACGACAGTGAGGTCTCTTCTCGTACTATCGATGTGCACATCGCCTGGCTGCGTCAGAAAGTCGACAATCCGCAAAACCCAAAATTCATCCAGACCGTGCGTGGCAAAGGCTATCGCTTTACGCAGCCTGACTAACCGCGATTTTCTCCGAATCTCGAACGCATTTTCCAATCAGGCAGGCTAAATACCTCATTGTCATATATCGTGACAAATGGTACGTTACCGTTTAGACGCGCGGGTGCTCTCCAGCTTACTGGCTGTCACCTCCTTGGCGGGTGACAGTGACAAAGCACATTCTGCTAGTAGATGACAGCGAATTAATACGTCTGGCGACGCGTCATTTCCTTGAGAGCCAACCGGGGTTCAAGGTTTGTGGCGAAGCTATCGACGGAATCGACGCTCTGGAAAAAGCCAGCCATCTCAATCCCGACCTGATTATTCTTGATATTGCTATGCCGCGTATGAACGGCTTGCAGACTGCTCGCGAGCTGCGCGCCAGAATGTACAAGGTGCCCATCATTTTGTTTACCTGGTATGCCGACGCGGTTCAATCCGAAGATTTAGAGGAAGCCGGAATCAACGCGGTCATTTCCAAGACGAATCCCGCTGCGCTGCAAAGTCACGTAAATCGTTTACTCGCTGCCGCATAACCTCGTGCGTCCGGTCGATGGGTACTCAAGCCAAATCTAATTCGATTTCATCTACGTAGCACCAACCCCAGTTTTCCCCCGGCTCAAAAGATTTGATGATCGGATGCTTGCTTTTGTGAAAGTGTTTCGTGGCGTGCTTGTTTTTAGAGCTGTCGCAGCAGCCCACGTGGCCGCATTCCAGGCACAATCGCAGATGCACCCAGGTGTCGCCCATTTTCAAACACTCTTCGCATCCCTGCGGCGTTTTTGGCTTTACCGGTCGTATCTGATCGAGATGGCTACATTCCGTCATATTTCTTCTCCTCATCAAAAATCACCGAATCGAGGTCATTCACCTGTTAGTTAGGGCGATTCTACACCCGACGTATGCACGAGTCTTCGGTCGTAATCCTGTAGGCGTTTGCGCTTCACGTTTGCCCCCAATCGATGGGTTCGGCTAGCACCTGGCGAGCCCGTGTTACACTTCGCCCTTTAAAAAGGAGCATACGTGACACGCACAATCGGTTCGTTGACCCTGCTGTGCCTGCTGCTTGCGAATAGCGCTTCAGCGCAAAGCGACTTAAATGCCCAAAACGTGTACGACAAAAAGCTAAAGTCCCTGTGGACCAAGCTCGAATCCGGCATTGACGACATTGATCGCAACCTTGACGGTGTGCTGGGCGTTGCCATCGAAGACTTGAACACCGGTCAGAGATTCTTACTGCATGGAGATTCCATTTTTCCCCAGGCCAGTTCCATCAAAATCGCGGTCCTCGCCGAGCTTTATCACCAGACGCAGCTATCCGCTCAAGGCACATCTGGCAAAACAAAATTGACGGACCTCTACACCATGCGCGCCGCAGATCTAGTCCAGGATAGCGACATCATGGGCGGCCTTACCCCCGGCGTCACGCAAATCACCAACCGCGACCTCGCTACTATGATGGTCGCGGTCAGCGACAACTCTGCCACCAACGTCCTTATCGATCGGCTCGGCATGGAAAATGTTAACGCGCTGCTCGATAGCCTCGGTCTGCACAACACTCGGCTACGCCGCAAAATGATGGACGTCAAAGCCGCCGCGGAAGGTCGCGAAAATATCTCCACGCCGCAGGAAATGCTCACACTGCTTGAAAAGATTTATCAGGGTAAAGTGCTGGACAAAGAAATGACCGCGGACTTTTTCAAAATGCTCAGCACGCACAAGGATAGTTTCATTCCCCGCGACCTGCCCGATGGCCTGCAAATCGCCAACAAACCCGGCGAGCTCGAGGCCGTGCGCAACGATTCCGGGATCGTCTTCCTGCAAAATCGCCCCTACATCATTTGCGTGATGACTACCTATCTCATTCGGGAGCGCGATGGGGTAGAGGCCATCGCCAAAATCTCCGCGGCCGCCTACCGTTATTTCGACCGCTTGGCCCGCTCCTCGCCATACGGACGCGTTATCTCGGAACGCAACTCCGCAGCTCCAAAATAAAAAACTCCGCGAACAGGTGGCGGGTTTTCAGATGTACCAACGGCGGCTGAGAATGTTGCAGGCTGGTCTAAGCTAAACGCGCGCCTAAAATAAAGCCGTCGGCCGCCGCTCCCACTTCTTGCTCTTCTCTTTGGCGATCCCTTCCACATCCTTCACGTAGGCCCCGGCCTGGGTCAAAACGTGATGGAGATCGTTCCCCAAACTGATAAATGTAAATCCCTTCTCGAGAAATTCGCCCACTCGAGCCGTGCCAAATAAAAATATCCCTAGGATTATTTTGTTCTTGCGTGCTTCCGCGATCAGCTTCTCGGTTGCTGCGCCCAATTCCGGCGAAGTGTACATTAGCGGAAATTCATACTTTTCATACAAGCCCATGGACATGCACAAATCGTTCTGTCCCAGAAAAAGAATATCCACGCCGGGCACCGCCGCGATCTCCGTCATATTTTCAATGCACGATGCGGTCTCCACTTGTAGAGCCACAATTAGGTTATTGTTGGCGTTGCCCGCATAACCTAGCAGCCCGGCTTTGTTCATGCTGCGCTGCGGAAAATAAACAGAGCGCGTCCCGGCGGTCGGATATTTGGTGCAGCTCACCGCTTGCCGCGCCTCCTCGGCGGTATTGATGTACGGAACCAGCACGCCATCGGCGCCCAAATCCAGCGCTTGCTGAATCCCTGGCCGATCGTTGTAGCCCCCCACGCGCACCATCGATTTCGCGCCGCCACTGGCAATTGCAGCTAACATGGCCGACAATTTCTCATAACCCATCGGGCCGTGCTGCGTATCCACCAGCAACCAGTCGTAGCCGCTGTGCGCCAATTGTTCCGCCACCGTCGGGCTATGCGAATTCAAAAACAAACCCACCTTTGGCTTCCCCTCGCGCATTTCTTTCTTGAACTCCACTCCCGTAACCGCCGCATCCGCCATCGTCAATTCTCCTTATTTCCCGTTATCGTTGAAATTATGTACAAATGTGACCTGCCAGAATCGACACAGTGTAACAGTTCATCGATTGAATGCGGTGTCCGCGCAGTCGAGCTTCACTGCGGTCAACTTGTCAAATGCGTCTCAATTGTCGATCTTCAATTTCGCCAGGAAATCAAAATCTCCGCTGGGTGACAGCGGCAAATCTCCCAATTCTTTCTGATGCACCGAAACTGCATCCACAAACCACAGCGGCAAATACGGCAAATCCGTTGCAAGAATCTTCTGCGCTTCACTGCATAGCGCTCTGCGCTTTTCCCGATCCATTTCCACCCGAATCTGGTCCGTCAGGGCATCCATTCGCGCGTTTCGATAATGCCCGCGGTTCGCCCCGTCCGGTGGGAACCGTTTTGAAGAAAACAAAAATTCAAAAACGTCTGGATCGTTATTCGCCCCTACCCAGCGAAACAGATTGATCTCAAAATTTCCCTTCACCAAATCGGAAAGCAGCGTTGCCGCTTCCAGTGAACGCACCTCCAAGGCAACTCCCACATGCCGCCATTGTTCCTGCAGTGCCGCGCCAATCAATCGTGCTTGCTCGTCGGTAGAAGTCTTCAACATCACATGCATCCGCACGCCATTTTCTTTGCGAGGGAATCCCGCCGCATCGAGCAACGCCTCGGCGCGCGCAGTGTCCAGCGAATAGGTCGTCACATTGGGCTCATACGCCCAGTGATTCGGCGGCATAACCCCGCTCGCGATGCGCGCTTGCCCATGCAGCAGATAGCGAATCAGCGTTTCGCGGTCCGTGGCATAGGCCAGCGCCTGACGGACTTCGCGCCGTCCGACAATCGCATCGTCAATGTTGAAGCCCAGATATACGAGATTCGTTCCCGGGCGTTCGGACACTCCCAGCTCCGGCCGCCGCGCCAAAACCGGCACCATGTCCGCCGACAGGGAACTGATCTCCAAATCAGCCGAGCCCTTGCGCAATTCCAATGCGCGCACAATCGCATCCGGCACTACACGCGCGCGTAATCGCGAAATCCCCGGCGCGCCGCCAAAATAATCCAAATTCGCGGCCAACACTACTTCGTCATCCTGCGCCTGACTCACAAACCGGAATGGTCCCGATCCGGTCAAAGTCCGCGAAAAATCCGCGCCAGCGCTTGCCGGCACAATCCCGATCGCCGGTCGCGACACGGTCCACAAAAACGACGCATAAGCCTCCTTCAAGTGAAAAATCACCGTCCGCGTGTCCGGTGTCTCGATCGACGCAATCATGCGAAACGCACCACGCTTCGCAGAATGATTCGCCGCATTCAAAATAAAATCAAACGTAGCTTTCACATCGGCAGCCGTAACCGCGCTGCCATCGTGAAAGCGCGCACCCTGCCGCAAATGAAAAATATAAGTCAGCGGGTCCGGCGTATCCCACGACTCCGCCAAATCCCCGCGAAGATTCATCTGCTGGTCGCGCTCCACCAGGCTGCTAAAAATCAGGCCATCTAGATGCTGCGATTGCCCGTCGGTAGCAAATCGTGGATCAAGATTCGTAGGATTCGATTCAATCAGCAGCGTAACCGAGGACCGGTCCGCCTTCGCGGGGCGCGAACAACCCGCCAGCGTAACCAACAGACAGACGCACGTAATTTTAATCAGCCAACGACTCATCGTGCGCCCGCGTAACAAATCTTCCCCAGCACAGCCGGTCCGCGCGCCCCAGTAGCAGAAAAAACATTCCCCGCACGCTGGTGAAAAGTTTCATACGCAAGCAGCGCAAACGCAAAAGCCTCCTTCGCTTCCTCCGGCACGCCTAACCGCGAAGAGGGAAGCAGCTCAACGCCTGGCAGTGCCGCAGCCAGTTGCGCCATGATCAACGGATTTCGCGCGCCCCCGCCCGAAACAATCAGTTGATCGAGCTTTGTTTTGCGCGTGACAAAGCGGTTCAGCGCATCCACCACCGACAGCGCCGTGAAGACCGTCACGCAGCGGATCAAATCATTACGCTTCGCGCGGTATTGCCGTCCCAAGGCCAGCACCCGCTTCACATATTCGGCGCCGTAATATTCGCGCCCCGTAGATTTCGGTGGCGCCTTCTTTAAATACGGATCACGCATCAATTCATCCAGCAGCGCAGGAATCGCCCGCCCGGCCTGTGCCATCTTCGCGCCGTCGTCAAACTTCTTGCGGCCGCGCGTGAAATGCGCCACCAGCGCATCAATCAACATATTTGCCGGCCCGGTATCAAACGCAAACACGCGTTCTCGCGCCGCACCCGCGGGAATAACCGTAACATTGGCAATCCCGCCAAGGTTCAGGGACGCGCGCCCAAGTTTCCGATCGCTATACAGAAGATAGTCCGCATACGGAACGAGCGGCGCTCCTTGCCCTCCGACCGCCATATCCGCAGGCCGAAAATCCGCCACCGTGGTGACACCGGTCTCCGCTGCAATCACGGCGCCCTCGCCAATCTGTAAAGTTGAGGCGGTCGCTGCGCCCAGGTATTTCACGCGGTTACCCTGGTGGAAAATGGTCTGCCCGTGGCTGCCAATCAAATCCACCGAAGCAATCGCCACACGAAAGCGTTTGCAAGCAGTCTCCGCTGCATCGGCAAATAACTGCCCTAAGCGAAAGTTAAGCTGGCTCAATTCTTCCGCGGTAATCGGCTGTTGTTCCGCGACACGCAGAATTTCTGCGTGCACCTGCGCAGGGAATTTCACTGCGGTGTGATTCACAAGTCGCGCCTTGACCCGCGGTGGCGCTCCCGAAATGTTCGCCAACGCGATATCAATTCCGTCCGCCGAAGTCCCAGACATCAGTCCCAGCACGAGCATTCCGCGTTTTTTCCCGCGCGCGTTCATGAAATCTGCTTCTTCAATTCCGCCAGGAGATTCAATGCGTCCAATGGCTTCAGTTGATCAAGGTCCGCGCCACGCAATTTATCAATTACTTCGCGATCCAACGCCGTAAACAAAACCGCCTGGCCCCCGTTGTGACTCCCATTTCCGTTCGCACCCGGGGACAGCGTCTCGCTCAACTCGTGTTCATTCTGCTCGTGCCTCAAAAGCACCTCACGCGCGCGCTCGATCACGCTGCGCGGGAGGCCCGCAAGCCGCGCCACTTCGATTCCATAACTCTTATCCGCGCTTCCGGGTTCCACTCGCCGCAAAAATACAATTTCGTTCGGCGTCTCTTTCACCGACACGTGTACGTTTTTCACCGCCGAAAGCAAATCTGCCAATTCCGTCAACTCGTGATAGTGCGTGGCGAAGAGTGTTCGCGCTCCGGTGTGCTTCTGCAAATGCTCCACCACCGCCCAGGCGATAGACAATCCATCAAACGTCGAAGTCCCGCGTCCCACCTCATCCAGCAACACCAAGCTCGACGGCGTAGCATGATGCAAAATCGCCGCCACCTCGCTCATCTCCACCAAAAAGGTCGAACGTCCGCGCGCCAGGTTATCGCTGGCGCCGATGCGCGTAAAAATTCTGTCCGTCACCGGCAATTTCGCCTGCCGCGCCGGCACGAAGCATCCCATCTGTGCCATCAACACAATCAGCGCGGCCTGCCGCAAATACGTCGACTTGCCTCCCATGTTCGGCCCGGTAATCAGCAACAATTGCTGCCGCTGCGATTCGAGGTACAAATCATTGGGCACAAAGCGCTCGCCACGTTGCCGCAGCAGTTCCTCAATCACCGGGTGACGCCCATCGACAATCAGGAGCTCACCAGTGGCGTTAAATTCCGGCCGGCAATATCCGCGCTCCGCAGCCAGTTTGGCAAACGAAGTGAGCACGTCCAGTTGGGCAATGGCGCTCGCCGTTACGCGCAGCCGAGCCGCGTGCGCCGCCACTCCCGAGCGCAATTCCACAAACAGCCTGTTCTCAATCTCCGCGATGCGTTCGTCCGCCGCCAGAATCTTCCGCTCGTACTCTTTCAATTCCGCGGAAGTGAAGCGCTCCGCGTTCACCAGCGTTTGCTTGCGTTCGTAATCCGCTGGTGCAAGATGCAGATTCACTTTGGAAATCTCGATGTAGTAACCAAAAATAGAATTAAAGCGGATCTTCAACGACGCGATACCGGTGCGCTTCCTCTCCCGCTCTTCCATCGCAGCGATAATTTCTTTGCTGTGCTGGCTCAGGTTGCGCAGTTCATCCAGCTCGCCATCAAACCCGCTGCGAATCATTCCCGGCGTGGTTGCCAACGCTGGCGGTTCGTCGGCAATTCCGCGCTCCAATCGTTCGCGCACATCGCTCAGCTCATCGATCTCAGTAAAAATGCGCCGTAACAATTCGCTCCCGCCCGCTGGTGGCGGCGTCAAAAAATTCTTAAGCAAGGGAATCCGCACCAGTGATTTGCGCAACGCCACCAATTCGCGGGGCGTCGCCAAGCCCAGCGTAATGCGGCTAGTAATTCTTTCAAGATCGAGAATGCCCTTTAATTCCTTGCGAATCTCTCCGCGCACCATAGTCTGCTGCACCAACTGCGCCACAGCATTTAGTCGTGCTTCGATCGCCACCGGATCGATCAACGCCCGCATCATCCAGGATCGCAACAGTCGCGCGCCCATTCCCGTAACCGTCACATCCAGCGCCGCGATCAGCGTAGTCGGCCCCACGCGACCGCTCTCTTCGGTAAAAATTGGATTGATCAACTCCAGATTACGCACCGAAACAGGGTCGAGCACCAGCGCGTTGTGTTGCTCGTAATAACGCACGCCGTCGAGATGGCGCAGCGCCTCCACGCTATGCGCATCGTCTCCGCGCGCTGCGTTTTCGCGCAGGTAATGGATGATCGCGCCCGCGGCCGCCAGCGATTGCGGGTGCCCGTCCAGCCCAAAGCCCGTCAACTCCGCCACGCCAAACTGTTCGCGCAAAATTCGTTCCGCGTAGTCATGCTGGAAAATCCATTCGTCCAGCCGGGACTCCACGCCTCCCGTCCCATCCAGCAGCGAAGTCTTTGCCGTTTCAAACAATTGTTGTGGACGAGGCAGCAACGTTTCCCGGGGCCGCAGCAGTTGCAGTTCATCACGCAGCGCTTCGGCCGCGCCAGCCCCGCCGAACTCCGTGGCCTGGAATTCCCCGGTGGACAAGTCCACGTATGCCATTCCCAACGTACCGGCGGCGTCCTTCGCTACCGCCGCCAGAAAATTATTCTCGCGCGCTTCCAGTACCGCGCCATCTGTCGCGGTGCCCGGCGTAATGACGCGCACCACTTCTCGGCGCACAATTTTCTTGCCCGGCCCAGGCAACTCCATCTGATCGCAAATGGCAATTTTGAATCCGGCGCGAATCAGCCGCGCGATATATCCGTCGGCGGCATGGTAAGGAACGCCGCACATCGGAATGGGCTGGCCCTTTTCCCGGTTTCTGGACGTAAGCGTGATTTGGAGTTCGCGCGCAGCAATGATCGCGTCTTCGTAAAACAATTCGTAGAAATCCCCGAGGCGAAACAGCAACAGTGCGTGCGGATACCGCGACTTGATTCCTTGATATTGCTGCATCAGCGGAGTGCTAGCTTCGTTCATGGCCGCAGGCGACACCGTGCGCGCCGCACGCGCGCACGCCTTTCGCGGTTACCCAGCGCCTGCGAGCACGAGCTAAAGCCCGATGCCTCTCCGTGATTCACTCGCGAATTCCTGATTGCGTCAGTACGAACGCATAGTCCAGCGCCACTTCGCGCAAATAATCGTATCTTCCCGAAGCCCCGCCATGTCCGGCGCCCATATTCACCTTGAACAGCAAGGGATTTGTGTCCGTTTTCATGGCCCGCAGTTTTGCCACGTACTTGGCCGGCTCCCAGTACATCACCTGGCTGTCGTTCAATCCCGTTTTCACTAGCATCGCCGGATACGCACAGCGCGTCACATTCGTATAGGGGCAATACGATTTCATAATCCAATAATCTTCAGCCACCTGTGGATTGCCCCACTCTTCATATTCGCCCACGGTCAGCGGCAGGGAAGCGTCCAACATAGTGTTCAACACGTCCACGAACGGCACATGTGAGATCGCCGCGTGAAATAAATAAGGTCGCAGATTTACCACCGCGCCGATCAGCAACCCCCCGGCGCTCCCGCCTTCGATGATTAATTTTTCGGGTGACGTATAGCGTTGCGCGATCAAAAATTCCGCCGCGGCAATAAAATCCGTGAAGGTGTTCATCTTCTGCCGCATCCGCCCGGCATCGTGCCAGGGCTTGCCCAATTCACCGCCGCCTCGAATATGCGCGATCGCAAAAACGACGCCGCGATCCAGCAAACTCAATCGATTCGAGCTGAACGTCACAGGAACGGAGATGCCGTAACTTCCATATCCGTACAGCAACAATGGCGCATCCGTGCTGCGGTCTGCCGGCCATCTAGGCTCATTGGCGAAAGTGTCTCGCCGGTATACCACTGAAATCGGTATCTGCGTTCCGTCCGTCGCCGATGCATGCAGCCGCTCCGTGACATATCGTCGTGCATCATAGCCGCCCAGCACCGGCTGCTGCTTAAGCAAGGTCTGTTCCCGCGTCCTTACGTTGTAATCAAATACCGAACGCGGCGTCACAAATGACTCGTACTGAAACCTTACAAAATTAGTGACGAATTCCGGATTGGTACCCAGCGAAGCATTGTAAGCCGGCTCCGCGAATTCAATACGGTCCGAATCATCCAGCAAATCGCTTTGCCGGTCCTCGTCTTCCTCTCCAATATTTTCCAGATCCACGATCCGCAGATACGGCAACCCGCCTTCACGCTCAAAAAGCACCAGGTGATTTTCAAACGCGTCTGCACCAGCCAGCATGACATCCGGCCTGTTGGGAATTACTTCGCGCCACAGTTCGCGCGCCGGTTCTTTCGTGGAAACTTCCATTAATCGAAATGTCCGGCCGCCAGAGTTCGTGCGGATATAAAAAACTCCGGCGTCCGAGGAATACCCATCGCCCGGATGGTGGTCCACATAATATTCGTGATTATCTTCGCGCGCTTCGATCACTGAGAAATTTCCGCCGGCGTGCTTAGCGGATAGAAAGCGCACTTCGCTCGCTGTGTGACTCGCGCTCGTCAACAATAAAAAGCTCCCACTGCGCGTGCGTTCCGCACCGATCCGGAACCGCTCATCTTTTTCTTCATAAAGTAAAATTGGCGCTTCGCCGGACCCCAGCACATGCCGGTACAAGCGATACGACCGCTTCGTGGTGTCATCTTCCTCAGTAAAAAACAGCGTGCGATTGTCAGCCGCCCAGGCGACGCTGGTCACCCGTTCAAACTGCTCGCTCAATGTCTCGCCGCTCGACAGCTTCTTTATGTGTAGGGTGTACTGCCGGAATCCGGTCGTATCCGTCGAATACGCCAGCAGGTCGTTATTGTCGCTCACATCAAAAGAACCCAGGCCCAAAAACGAGTGGCCCTCCGCCAACGCATTTAGGTCCAACAACAATTCCTCTGGCGCTCCTTCAACATCGCGGCGCCGGCAGCGCACCGGATACTGCTTGCCTTCCTCCGTGCGCGTGAAATAAAAGTAGCCCCGCAAACGGTATGGCACCGACAAATCGGTCTGCAGAATCCGCCCGAGCATCTCCTGATAAAGTCTTTCTTGCAGCGCTTGCGTGGGCAGCAGCACCGCGTCGGTATAGGCGTTCTCCGTTTTTAGATAATCAATGACCTCCGTGATTTCCTTATTCCGCAACCATGCATAATGATCCACGCGCCGATCGTCGTGCAGCACCATTTCCACCGGTTCTCTTCGCGCAATCGGCGGGCTTACCGAACCGCCGCTTTCGACGACTCTGGATCCGGTGACGCCATCTCTCTGAGCCATCACTTCGCCGTTGGTCTCGGCAATTGGAAACGTTGTTGCCGTCGTTTTCTCGTTGTTCATGAGGCCCGATTGTGATTTCGCAGCCGAACTTCGAGAAACAAGAGTCCGGCTCAGTTACAACGTGTCGTTCGGAATAAAATTGGCTTCTTCCGTAATACTAACGGAACTTTGCACCCGTAGAAAGCCACCGCCACCGCACAATATGCGGCACTATCAAACACGCCCCCGTTGACTGCACTAGTCGATGCTGTTCTAATCAATTCTGGTGGAACTAATTGTCTGAGAAACATTTGATATCGGCTATCGCTTCGCGCTTTCAACGCATGCGCCCAGCTGTGAGACGAAGAAAACTTCGGGAGTTCGTCTCTGAGGCTGCAGGAAACAAAGATTTTATTCGTCAACACTTCCCCGATCTTTACCGAGAAGCTTTTCGCTCTTCGCTTTCTGGGGCGGGTGCGTCGAGGGAATCAAGTTCGCGTCGCACGCGATCCTCAAAGACTCGTTCTGGGTAAGTCCTAGAATCGACCCCCATAACACCGCTTCTTTGCGCCGCTGATTCCCACTTGGTACATTTGCCAGGACCGCCTTCAAAATATCCACGTCTGACATCCCGCTCTTTCGAGCCAATGCCACTAACCGTTCTCGCTCGCCCCGTGACATCGACTTTCACCTTTCGCGCGATGGCTATTGTCTTACAATCAAGCTGCGGTCAACAGCATTGCCTCATCGTTCGTAATTACCAAGGTGTGCTCATAATGCGCCGACATCCCTCCATCTATCGTTTGCACCGTCCATCCATCCGCGCCCAGAAATACTCTTCCTGATCCAGCCGCAATGATCGGCTCTACGGTGATAACCAGACCTTCCGTCAATACGTCTTTAGAATTCCTGACGAGATAGTTGGGAACGCTGGGTGGTTCGTGAATCGTGCGCCCGATCCCATGTCCTCCAAGCTCTCGTATCACCGAAAAGCCGCTTCGCCGCACTTCTCGCTCGACCTCCCGTCCGATTTCCGCCACACGCATACCCGCCCGCGCGACTTTCGTGGCTTTGCGGAAGGCGTGCTCGACACAAGCAATCAATCGAGATTTCTCATCGGAAATGTTCCCCACTCCAAAAGTGATAGCCGCGTCGGCCATAAATCCGTCTTTTTCGATCGTGGCGTCCAGTTTCACCAGATCGCCCTCGCGAATAATCCTCGCGCCGGGAATTCCATGCACGACTTCATTATTCACACTAATCAGATTCGCCCCTGGAAAGCCATACACCATCGTCGGCGCCGGTCGGGCCCCATGCTCGCGTATCATCTTCGCTCCAGCCTCATCCACTTCGGCCGTCGTAACTCCGGGCCGGACCGCGCGTTTCATCGCTTCCAAGGTGCGCCCTACCACCAGGCCTGCTGCACGCATACCCGCCAATTCTTCCGCGGTCTTGATCGACATAGGCTGCTCCCGGCCGGTCGCCTAGCGACCTCAAACTAGATAGAACTCGATTTGTTCCCGCGTAACTGGCACCATCTTACTCGCCATTTTCGCTCAATGACGGACTACCATGCCGGACGAAACTGAAATTAAACTTAAAATTCGCGACCTCAAAGCCTTTCAGCGCATCTTGAAACGCCTGGGCGCCAAGACTGTCGGTTCCGCAACGGGGCGAGTTCATGAAGAAAACCTAATTTTCGATACTCCTGATGGTGGCCTCGCCAAACATGGCCAACTCCTGAGGCTCCGCACCGAAACAGTGGCAGCCCCGCCCACTAAAAAATCCGCCAAAAGCAAAAAGACCAGGAAAGCTCCCGCCAAGGCTGCCAAATCCTCCCAGCCAACTCGTCAAATCCTGACCTTCAAACGGCCCACCGCACAGCAAGCCGCAGCCCCCACCAGCCGTTACCCGTCGTTCGGCGCTCACAAAGTACGCGATGAAATCGAGGCGCAGGTCACCGACTCGGCTAACCTGATAAAGATCTTTGAAGGCCTGGGCATGCGCGGCTGGTTCCGCTACGAGAAATATCGCACCACATACAAATTGCCGGCCACTAAACCCTGGGCGCGCGATCTGCTGATCGAGGTCGATGAGACCCCCATCGGGACCTTCGTAGAACTCGAAGGCCCGCCCGCCGCCATCGACCGTGCCGCAACCGAGCTGGGCTATTCAAAAAGGGACTACATCCTGACGAATTATCTTGCGCTTTATGCCGAAGACTGCCGCCGCAAAGGTCAGCAGCCGCAAAATATGCTCTTCGCTAACAAACTTCAGTGACGCCCGTTCAAAAAAGTTCACTTTCGCAAAATTTTCGGCCGCAAATGTCATTCTTTGCTTGACTTGCAACGCTCCTCGGCTTATCACTGCACCAGGCATTGCGCACGTGCGTTTTTTTTGGACGCTGTCAGCCCCGCCGCATGTCTGGCCTTGGATTTCCGGGTCATCAGTACGGAGCAAATTCTCTCTCGATGCACTTAAGCGGCGAACTCGAACCTGAGCCTGGCGGCGTCCTTGCCAGCCAAATACGAAGATGTTTCGACCGTAACCACGTCTTCGTGAGTTTTCCGGGCGTACCTTCTGCTCCAGGGCAAGTCGCCGCTACCAAGGGTGTCGCGGGAAATTCGCTTCGCGGGAGGGCTGCCCGGGGCTAACGGCAAGTCTATTCCGCTTAGGAACTTGCCCGCAGCCTGTCACCAGGTTTGCGGGCTTTTTTTGATACAAGTCCGCCGTAGCACACGCAGCACAAGGAAACGCCATGGAATTGTACGCCACCGAACTGATGGGCTCCAAAGCCTTCGACTCGCAGGGCAATTACGTTGGGCGTGTCCGTGAGTTCTTCATTGAGCCCGCCGACCAGCCCAATCGTATTTCCCATTTCCTGCTGGCTCGCGGCCATTTCCCTCCGCTGGTAGCCCGCCACGATCAAATCGCTACCGTTGCGGTTGGAGAAATTCGCCTCAATGTCAGCGAACGCGCCCTCCAGCTTTACGAGCCCAATGAATCGTGGCTCGCGGTACAAAAAGATTTGCTCGACCAGCAAATCATTGACATCCGTGGTCGCAAAGTCGTGCGCGTAAATGATGTTGATCTCGTCGAATTGCGCAGCAACGGCAACACGGAGTTGCGTCTTACGCAAGTTGATGTTGGCCTTCCGGGCGCGGTGCGCCGCTTACTCCACGGTGTTGTTTCTCCCACCATGATTCGCAGGCTGCAATCCGGCCTGCCGCAAAGTACCATTCGCTGGGAGTTCGTCAACTTGGTTGAGCCCGATCCACTGCGCCGCGTGAAGCTGCGTATCACCCACGAAAAACTCGAAGACCTTCATCCCGCCGATCTGGCCGCCATCATGGAAGACCTTTCCGCCGCCGAGCGCCAAGGCATCATCGCGTCTCTCGACGAGGAAACCGCAGGCGCGGTTCTCGCCGAGCTCGACGAACGCCTCACCACTCAAATCGTCGAAAAACTTGATCCCGGTAAGGCCGCCGACATCCTGGAAGAAATGGCTCCCGATGCCGCTGCCGACGTTCTCGCCGATCTTCCCAAACAGACTTTCGACGAAGTGCTCGAAGAAATGCCCGGCCAGGAAGCCAGGGAAGTTCGTGAATTATTGCAGTTCGATCCCAGTACCGCTGGCGGCATGATGAATCCCGACTTCGCTTTCGTGGGCGAAGAAACCACCCGAGATGAAGTAATTCAGTGGATGCGCAATCAGGATCTGAATCTCGATCAACTAGATACCATCGTGCTCCTCGACAAAGCGGCTTCGTTCGCGGGAACCGTTACCGTGTCGCGGCTCTTACTCGCCGCGCCGGAACAAAGCGTTTCCGAGCTGAAGATGGAGCCTTTGTTAAATCTCGAGCCCGATGCCAAAGGTGAAGAAGTCTTCGAGCTATTCGACAAATATAATTTGCGCAGTTTGACGGTAATCGATGAGAACAAACATCCCATCGGTGTAATTACTGTCGATGACGTTGTTTCGCGCCTGGTCAAGAGTCAGTAAGAATTTTTAAGAATCGGCTGGCCACTAAAAAGTCTTAGGAAAGGGGATCGTAAAGCACCTAATGGACTGGAGCGCCATTTCCGAAAGGATTGCCACCGTCCGCTCCGGGGGCACGGACCTGCAGAAGCGCATCCGCGGCCTGCGCCGGCGCCTCACGCTGCTGCTCGCCGTCGTGGGCCCCGGTCTGATTACCTCTAACGTAGACAATGATGCCGGTGGCATCTCCACCTACACGCAGGCTGGCGCGCACTACGGCTATGCCTTGCTATGGTCATTGATCCCCATGACCATCGCGCTGTACGTAACGGAAGAAATGTGCGCGCGCCTGGGAGTCATCACCGGCAAAGGCCTGTCCGATTTAATCCGCGAGGAGTTCGGCTTCCGCCCCACGTTCTTCGTTATGGTTACCGGTTTCTTCGTGGATTTGGCTAACGTAGTTGCCGAATTTGCTGGCGTGGCGGCCGCCATGGAGATTTTTCACGTCAGCAAATATGTAGCCGTACCTATCGCCGCGGTACTCGTGTGGGCGCTGGTATTGAAAGGCACCTACCGTCAAGTGGAGGTCATCTTTTTCTTTGCCTGCGGCTTTTACGTCACGTACATAATTTCGGCGGTCTTGGCCAAGCCTGACTGGCTGGTTGCCGCCCGTGCTACGGTCGTCCCCAGCATCCACTTCAGCTCCGATTATTTGCTCATGCTTACCGGCCTGATCGGCACCACGATCGCTCCCTGGCAGTTTTTCTATCTGCAGGCAGGCTTTGTGGAGAAAAAAGTGGGCCCCCGCCAATATCCACAAGCCCGCGCCGATGTACTTGTTGGCAGCATCAGTTGCATGGTCATCGTTTTCTTCATTATCGTTTGCACCGCCGCAACTCTGTACGTCACCGGTCATCGCGATATTACCGAAGCCAAAGACGCGGCGCGGGCTTTGATCCCGCTCGCAGGCCCCTGGGCGGGTTACCTGTTCGCTTTCGGTTTGCTAAACGCATCGGTCTTCGCCGCTTCTATTTTGCCGCTCTCTACCGCGCACGTGATCTGCGAAGGTCTCGGCTTTGAAGCCGGAATCGATCATAAATTCGAAGACGCCCGCATTTTTTATGGGTTATACACCATTCTCATCGTAGTCGGCGCAGGAGTGGTGCTTCTCCCGCATGCTCCACTCTGGAAAATCCTTATCTTTTCCCAAGTAGGCAATGGCATTTGGCTTCCAGTCGTCGTGATTTTCATCCTCCTGCTCGTCAACCGGCGCGATCTCATGGGCGAGTACGTCAACACTTTAACCTTCAACATCATTGCTTGGGTTACCGCGATATTCATGATTGGCCTCACAATCTTTTTGTCTTATGCCTCGCTCTTCCAGGCCCCGCCAAGCTCTCCGTAATCGCCGCAGCACACTACAGGTATTTCGCCACATTCCTACCCGTATTGCCCTATCGAGTCTCGCCCCGACGTCGTGCTAGAAGTGACCATCCCCGCCAGGCCAAGTTCATTTAGCGAACGAATTCGTCGCGGTCCACCGCAAACCACTGGAGGAATCAAATGAAACTCGTCCTCGGCACCACTTTGATGTTTTTGCTTGTCGCCGCTCCTGTTTACGCGGGACAAGAGCCCGACAAAGATAAACCCCAGGAAGAACCGAAAAAACAGGAAGAGCCTAAGAAGAATGAAGAACCAAAGAAAGGCGAACAACCAGATAAGGGCCGGCAGGACCAAGCTAAGTCCGCCGACAAACCGGCCGACAAACCGGCCGACAAACCCAAGCAGGAACCCCAACAACCCGATCGCGCCAAGCCCGCGCAGCAAAATGATCGCACCCAACAACAGCAAGACCGTCCGCAGGATCAACAGCGCGCGCAACAGACCGGGCAACATACTGACAGCAGCAATGCCAATTCCAAGGGCGGTGTCCGACGCGTTCCAGACGAACAATTTCGTGCCAGTTTTGGTAGCGCACATCACTTCCACGTGCAGCGCAGCAATGACCGCCGTTTTAATTATGGCGGCTATTATTTCCAATATTCCGAGGCGTGGCCGTCCGGCTGGGACTACAACGATGACGTCTATATCGATTACATCGACGGGCAGTATTACCTGATCAATCCGCGCCGCCCTGGCGTTCGGTTGCTAGTTGTAATCGTAGACTAAATCCGAGACCTTTTCGGTTCCGACCCCACGCGCCGCGCTTGCGCGTGGGGTTTTGTTTTCCTGCCCGATTCGCGCGACGCAAAGCAAATGGCGCTAACTTAACGCGAACCTAAAAATTGAACTGCGGCATCAAAACTTCGTGAGCCAAATTTCACTCGGAGGCGTGCATGAAAAAGCTAACGGGTCTGTTTGCAGTTCTTTTGATTTTGGCGGTTGCGGCGTTTGCTCAAAGAGAAGGGGGAGGGCAACACCCAGCCGGAGGCGGCCGTCAAGCCGCTGCTCCAGCTCACGTTGGTGGCGGCTACATTCCTTCTCGGGGCCCTGCTCCATCCCGCGGTTCAGCCAAAGTACAGCACGGCGATGCTGCTGGCGGCGGAGCCCGCGCCAGTTACCGCGATCAGGAAGGCCATCCCGAAGCTCCTCACGTTCATGCTGAAGGCAATCGCTGGGTCGGTCATGATTCCGGCCGCGGTGATGCCAACTACCATCTTGACCATCCTTGGGAACACGGACGCTTCGGCGGCGGAATTGGCCCCAGCCACATTTATCGCCTTGGAGGCGGAGGCCGTGACCGCTTCGCCTTCGGCGGGTTTTATTGGGGCGTCGCGCCGTACGATTATGACTACGTTGGCGATTGGCTGTGGGACAGCGACGACGTCGTGATTTACGACGATCCAGACCATCCAGGCTGGTATCTCGCGTATAACCCTCGGCTCGGAACCTACGCCCACGTGCAGTATCTCGGCGCCTAATAAAACGAGCTTTGCCCGACGCCGCATTAAAAAACCCCACACGCCCAATCGCGTGTGGGGTTTTTATTGGTGTGCCGAGCATGTTCGACCGCTTGGAGGTGAAAGTCCTCTACCCATCCTGATGGAGGAGAAGGGTTAGTGAAGCGCAAGGGCGTCGTCGCGAGGCGAGGTCTGAAAGAAGCG